>OGKW01000988.1_pt1 | contig 19009 bp, 17 predicted proteins | sample 1572601 | NCBI WGS metagenome assembly OGKW01 (sample SAMEA2581875, study PRJEB24529) | metagenome | biome: Human gut stool | place: China | collected 2011
ATTGAATATATCCTTTTAATGCCATTTCTCTAATGACATGTGCATAATAGTATGTTAGATATTCACCTTTTGGGGTACAACAATGATACACCGATGTACCTTTGCCATCTGCATCAGAAACCCCTATTGCCCCAGCGAATGCATCCATTTGATGTATAACCAAATCTCCCTTCCTAATTCCTTGATAGCCGATTTCTGTAATTGATTCTGTGAATCCAGTTGTACGTCTATTTTCTCGTAAAGTAACCTGACCATCCCGAAAGCATGTAATCACTTTGTCGCCATCTTGGACCTCTCTTTTATTTTTCTGAAACATATATTTTGCTTTAAGCATTTCCCAATGAGTTGGGATTTGACCAAGCCATTCTATGCCGCTATCTTTATATGTTGGATATTTTGTCATTTCCTATTGCGCCTCAAATTTACTTTTAATCAGATTCAAGAATGTTAGATTTCTTGCATCTGCATCATTAACAACTGCATCAAGATCCAGAATATAACGTACCGCCGGAATCTTTATACCCGACTCCCAATCTACAGTGATATCATTCGTATTTACAAAAACATTACCTTTAGAATATAGAGGATGATATCCTGCTGATGATAAATGTGATTTGTAATCATTGTCAAGTTCAACTACTCCGTATAGCCACAATGATTGCACTTTACCAGGGTACAATCCATATAATCCTCTCGCTCTTTTCTCGAGTTGAACTTCTACCCGAACATTGTCCTCAGGCTTTAATCCTTTGCGCTTTAATTCAACAATTACGACATCAAACTTTTCTGTGGTTTTTGGATCGTCCGAAAAGATAATTGCAATATCCGGTCTATCATCATCTTTTATAACCTCGTCTTTTGTCAATTCTCGAAGCAAGTCAGTCATTTCCATATCACTTAAGATTGTGGAATACGTCATAAACTTGTCATCTAATATCCATGTGTTGTTTATGTAAATATCTTGGCTGAAATCTCCGGAACGAAGAATCCTTTTCATCGGAACCAATATGTTGTGAATTTCAGACTCTCGGTCCTTTTTATCAATCTTTTTTAATCGGTCAATCGTTTTCTGGCGGAATAGCACATATTCCGTTAATGCCCTACCTGCCAAATTCATTGACTTTTCGAATTCAGGATCAGTTAAATCGGTCGACTTACAAAGAATATCTCGCTGATCTTTGATAAAACGCGTCTGTGCTTCTTTGATAACTTCGGTTTTTGAGCTTATTCCAATCGTGTCTTCTTCGAAATAGCCTCTCAAATGGGGAAATTGATTATTGAGTTGTTCAGATGTGCGCTGCGTCTGTTCTATTATTTTGGGCGCCAAATCAGAAAGTATGGTTATTATTTCATCTCTAAATATTTTTTGGAGCATTCTCATGTCAGACGGTTTAATCGTTATGACCTGCCGAGTAGCATCCGTTTGTCCTTGAAAAGAATCTGAGTATAAAATAAATACCATATCATATCCTTTGGGGATACTCTCATCAGCAAAGACATCTATTGATTCATTTCGGTTATCAATAGAGATAGCAGTAATTACCGATGAATCTTTTATATCGCACTCTTTAACAGAGTAATACAGTGTCATCTCCCCGTCAAGGGAATATTTAGACACAATTGTTTTCTCATTCAACTCAGGGATTGAAGCTGCACTAATTGTGCGTACTACGTTTGTTTTACCTATGGTAGATTGGATAGTGATATTTATATCATTACCATTCTTTTTTGCTTTGTATAGTAGAGAATAAAATTTCTTTAAAATTCGTCTTCTTATCCATTCGGCATCAGCAAAATTTTTCTCTTTTAATTTAGATAAATTATATCCTGTCATTTCCAGAGTACTGCCGCTCTCGTGCTCACTATCTAAAGTAGAACTATTGTTCGGAGCATCAGCCCCAAATTCCTTATCAAAATTAAACTCACGATATTGATTTCCATTATAGTGGCTGATTACCTTAACGTTATCAAAATAGAACAGGTAAACCAATCGCCCAAGGCCACGATGTGTTTTGTCGTCTTTGTCAACTTCCAAAAGGCGACAAAACTTTGTGTATCGCTCATCAGTAAAACCAATACCATTATCGGAAATTGTCAAATGGAAAGACTTTATGTTCGAAAGCGTAGATGCAGAAAAATGAATATGTATTTTTGAGGCTCCTGCGTCCAATGCATTAGCGACAGCCTCCAGATAAACCATATCAAATGAAGACTGTGAAAAGAACATTGAAATAGCTTGTTTTAGATTGATCTCCATAATTAATTTAATATTTGGTTCAACAATCCTTTTGTCGATTCCTCTATGGCCCGAATGTCGGCACGAATCTCATCGAGCGTTCGCAACTGCTTGGGCTTATAGAAATATTTGGTGAAACTCAATTCATAACCAATTACATAATCGTCCGTATTGACAATGGCATCGGGCGTATATGGAAGAATCTCGTTCCGAACAAAAGCTTCGATACCTCCTTCATAGGTCAGAGGAACTTGTTCCTTATCACGTAACGTCTTGTCGATTTCGATTTTACCCCGTTTGTTCTTGACGATAATGCCTTGTTCGTCGCGTTTGGGACGGTCAACCGTGATTTCCCAGTACCCGAATTCGGAATTGTCGAAAATCTTGCTGATAGGCGTCTCCTCAAAATCCATATAAGCCCGAAGTATTTGTCCATTGATTTCCGGCGTAAATTCGCAATTTTTCTCACCGAGGTTCTTACGAAGAGGTGATTTCAGACCGGTAGCATCAATCAATTGAATTTTTCCTTTCCTTCGGGATTCCTTACGGTTCGTGACAATCCAAATGAAAGTTCCAATGCCTGTATTGTAGAACATCTTCTCGGGAACAGCAATAATGGCCTCCAAAAGATCATTTTCAATAATATATCTCCGTAAGTTACTTTCACCGCCTCCTGCATTACCAGTAAAAAGCGACGAACCATTATGGACTTCAACAATACGAGTTCCCAACTCGGTGGTATCCTTCATTCGACTAATATTGTTCGCCAAAAATAACATTTGGGGATCACCAATATTAGGAACCAATGAATAGGCCGGATTTCCATCGTATGCTATCAGGAATCTGCCATCGGTAATATCCTTTTTATCTTTCAATCCCCAATTCTCCAAATCTCGTTTCCAAGGAGTCCCGAATGGTGGATTGGAAATACAGAAATCGAACTTCATACCAGCTTTACCGTCTTCGGAAATGGTCGAACCAAACGAGATATTATTTGCTTCTTCTCCGTCTCCTTTTATAAGGAGGTCTGATTTGCATGTCGCATATGTCTCCGGCTGTAATTCTTGACCAAAAATATGCGTATTGATGCGTTTGCCGCAAGCTTCGGCAAGTTGCTGAAGGCGCTCTTCGCTTACGGATAGAATACCTCCGGTACCACAAGCCCCGTCATAAATCAAATAAGAACTGTCAGTAATTTTATCCATGATGGGAACAAATGCAATTTCGGCCATCAATGTGACAATATCACGAGGCGTAAAGTGCTCTCCTGCTTCGGTTACATTGTTTTCTTCGTTGAATCGACGTAACAACTCCTCAAAGACGGTACCGATAGAATGATTGTCAAGAGCTGGCAAACGCACAGAGCCATCATCAAATAAGACGGGACGATTACTTAAATTGATTCTATTGTCGACAAATTTTTCGATGAGCAACCCCAATACGCCGCCTTCGACCAGTGTATCTATCTCATTGCGAAATTTGAATTTTGTAATAATGTCCTGAACATTGGCACTAAAGCCATCCAAATAAGCAATGAAATCCAATTTTAATTGTTGGGAATTGGTCCTTGATTTCAAATCTTTGAGCGTAAATGGAGAACTGTTGCAGAATGCTTGTCCAGCAACAGCACACAATGCTTCGTCTTGTTGAATGATATTGGCTGCGGTTAAGCGTTCTTTCATCGCTAAAACCTCTTTTTTCGTATCCTCTAAAACGGCATCGAAGCGTCTCAATACAATCATCGGGAGAATCACTTTACGGTAATCCCCCTTGTTATATACGTTTACAAGAACATCGTTAGCAATATTCCATATAAATGAGACCAGTTGGTTATGTTGTATCTGTGTCATATCGTTTATTAGTCTTTTAAGCATCCAATAGGAACCACATAAACTCCGTCTGCACGTCGATAGGCAAATTTTCCTGTAGCCGTCAATACCATTAAGAAAGACGGGGCTTTCATTTTATCCGTATCTATCTTTGCAGCCAATGTTTTTAAGGTAGTTGCGCCTTGCTCTATAAGTTGGTCTCCGCCAAGTTTTATTTCAATAAGGCCAAATTTACCATTGCGCAGATGAACAACTGCGTCACATTCGAGGCCGTACTTGTCTCGAAAATGATAAACTTGTCCATCTAAAGCGCTCGCAAATACGCGTAAATCCCGGATGCAAAGCGTCTCAAACAACAACCCCATTGTATTCAGATCATTAATCAGGTCCTTGGGGCCAAGACCCAAAGCAGCAACAGCAATTGACGGATCAACAAAGTACCTGGTATCAGATGTCCGAATAGCTGTCTTTGAGCGCAGATTAGGATTCCATGCAACAGAATCTTCTATGACAAAAATTTTTTTCAGAGCGTCAATATAAGAAGTAACTGTTTTTACATCCGTTGATTCCTCATCATTCACTCGCATATCTTCTACAATAGTACTGATTGGAGCCTGAGAACCTTGATGTCGAGCATATGAACGCATCAATCGTTTTGCCCGTTCTTGATTGCGTCGAACGCCATCTACTCGAGAAATATCCGAACGCGTCACAGCGTCATAATAGTATTTCACTTGATCCAGCGCAATATCTCCTGTTTGCAATGATGCACGAGGCCACCCACCTCGACAAATTAAAAAAGCAATATTATCAAGCGACAATTTGTTGATTCCCATTATATTATCTAGGGTTTCAAACATTCCCTCCAAACTCACTTCTCCAGAAGATTCCCCCGACTCGTATAAACTCATGGGACGCATAGTTAGCCATGCAAATCTACCTGCTCCTGAATGATGAATTTCTTCTGTTTTTGCAGGAACAGCCGAACCAGTTAAAATAAAAAGACCTTCGCCTTCTCTGTGATCGACTTCAAAGCGGATTGTATCCCATAATTTGGGAGCAAGTTGCCATTCATCTACCAATATGGGACATTCTCCGACCAACAACGCTTTCGGATTTATATCAGCCATACGGAGATTCTGTTCTTTGTACAAAGGATCGTCCATGTAGATGATTGTGGACGCCTGTTGCTCCGCAGTTGTAGTTTTACCGCACCATTTAGGTCCTTCAATCAAAACGGCACCGATACCTGCCAGCTTTCGTTGTAACTCCTTATCCGCAATTCTCGGTTTATATGTCTTCATATCTATATACTGATTATAAGGCAAAGATAATACTATATTTTAGAATTTCCATATGTGGCTAAATTAAATTACCTTTTTTGGCTAAAAAATACAGCGCCATTCGGCTGTATTTTTTTGTATTTTTTGGATAAGGGGTAGTTGAAATCCTGAATAATCAAGTGGAAGTTTAGCGATAATTCGCTTCAATAATTGTGTTATGTTCTTGCCACAACCATTCTTCAACGGGCTTGCCCGTCTGCCACGAAATTTCTTTTGGGGTAGCCTAATTCCCATTATAAGGATAACAAGAGAAATAAAAAGAAACGAAAGTAACCATATAATACTTATATACAATGCTTTATAAACACATATCCTATTCCTTTTGGTTCTGTCAAATTCTCATTTTCTTCGATATTTTGTTACTCATTTTTGCGACAGTTTGAATTATTATTGTTACCTTTGCACCCGAAATCACACAACAGGGTATAATATGAATACAAAAGAGGCAGCATATAAGAAAGAACCCGTAAGGCTTCAACTGCGCCAACGGGCAGGTGGAAAACAAGTCGTTTACTTGGAGTTCTACAAGGAAGGTGTGCGCACATACGAACGCATACCAGACATGGTGATAGTACCCGAAACAGACCAGAAGGCTATAAAAGCCAATCAGGTTGTTCTCGCCAAGGCTGAAAAGATATGCAGGCAGCGAAAACGGGAAATGTTGAAAGCCCAAAAACAGGAAGCATTAATCAATGATAACGAGAAGCAAGAACGCAAACTGTCATTATTGGACTGGATTGGCAGGTATGAAGAAATCCAAAAGAGCCGAGGAGTAAGAGACCTCAGCAGCATCCGTTCCCTCAGACGCTTTCTGTCATTGTACAGGAATGAAGAAGTGGCGTTGGAGGATGTTGACATTCCGTATTGCCTTGGCTTTATCGCTTTCCTGAAAACCGGGTACAAGACAAAGGATGGAAAGACACTGAGCGGCAAGACGGGGTTTAATGTGCTTGGACAACTCCGAACCTCCTTGAATATCGCTGTCAACGAAGGAGTGATTCGTGCCAATCCTATCGCGAAGCTCAATGCTTCCGAGAAGATCACTCTCAAAGAGACTGTCCGTGAGTACCTGACCATAGACGAGATGAAAAGGCTCATAGACACCCCATGCGACAAGGATATTGTCAAGCGTGCCTTCCTGTTCTCTTGCAACTGCGGTCTGCGGCGTGGGGACATCCTGGCCCTGAGATGGAAAGACATCACGTTTGACGACGGCGCATGGAGAGTATGCACACGCATGAAGAAGACAACCAACCTGGTATATATTCCGCTTCCCAAACAGGCAATGAGGTGGCTGGAAAGTAATCCCGGAGAAAGAGACGGCGAGGAACTTGTCTTTGCAGGATTGAGCGCAGGACTCATCTCTGACCATCTGCATACATGGGTTGAGAAAGCGGGGATAAAGGGCAAGCACGTCACCTTTCATGTAGCGCGGCATACATACGCTACCATGCTTATATCTCTTGGAGTTGACCTTTATACGGTTTCAAAACTCCTTGGGCATTCCAGCATAAGACATACGCAACGCTATGCTAAAATCATTGACAGCGTCAAGGACAAGACTGTGGGATTGATAGATGAAATGATACCCTAAGCCCACAGGTAATATCTAAGACTGATTTCTCCATATATATAATAATGTAGAAAACACCATCCTCAAACAGCATACACCATGATAAAGAAGATAAAGTCAAAAACACCGAAAGAACCAATCAGACTCCGTAGCAAGAAACTGGCAAACGGTTCAGAATCGCTTTACCTCGACTGCTATGACAACGGTAAGCGCAGTTATGAGTTCCTTAAACTCTACCTCATACCAGAGACGAATGTGGCAGCCAAGGCACGCAACGAAGCTACGCTGAATGCTGCCAACACCATCAAACTGAAGCGTATCCTGGAGTTCACGAACAACAAGGCAGGACTGAAAAACACTTCCCTCAAATCGAGAGTAAAGTTGTCCAACTGGATGGAGACATACAAGAAACGGCAGGAGGAACGTGGCATCAAAGACCGAAAACTCATTTCCAACACCATCCATGCCCTCAACGGGTACGGTATGGACATTGCCATCCGGGATGTGGGCAGGGATTATCTCGTCGGACTGACAGACTATCTTAGGAATGAGCACAGGAAGCCAGACGGAACGCAGATTCAAGCCTACACTGTCATCAACTACATGGCTTGCCTGAGAAACGCACTCAACATGGCAGTCCGCGAGGATGTTCTTCCAGAGAACCCGATGAACAGGCTCACGCCACAGGACAAGGTGAAAGCACCGGAAAGCAAGCGTGAGTTCCTTACCATCGAGGAGGTGAAGCGCTTGGAAGAGACGGAATGCAAGCACCTGTATGTAAAGCAGGCCTTCCTCTTTGGGTGTTACTGCGGACTTCGCACGAGCGACATCAGGAAAATAACCTGGGGACAGCTGACGGACGACAACGGCCAATGCCGCCTGCATATCATCATGCACAAGACAAAGACACCGATTTACCTGCCATTGTCGAAGAAAGCCCTGCAATGGCTTCCTGAAAGAGGTACTGCCAAGGATGATGACCGCATCTTCCCCAAACTTCCCGTACAGGTAAGCACGAAGCATCTGCTCAAAGACTGGCTTGACTCGGCAGGTATAACCAAACCTATCACGTTCCATTGCAGCCGCCATACATTCGCTACCATGATGCTGACATTGGGAGCCGACATCTACACGGTTTCCAAATTGCTTGGCCACACCAAGGTGGAGACAACGCAGATTTACGCAAAAATCATCAACAAGAAAAAAGACGATGCCGTCAGCCTGATTGATGCCGCCTTTGCCTGATTGAGACAAAAAGTTTGCGGAACGTCAAGAAATCGCCTGATATTAATATAAAAACGGCAATAGATTTTGCTTATTGCCGTTTTTATATTACCTTTGCAGACAAAATAGTATTTCAAAAGCAAGATGAACACATACAAGAACCTTATATTGCAATACTCGACAAAAAAGGACTCGTTCTCTTTGGATGACCTCTGGGGTTGGCTGTCGGCAATGGGTCTGACAACCCGCAACACCATGAACTGTATGCTTTCAAGGATGGTGGATAAGGGAGAACTTGTCCGCATAGCCCGAGGTGTGTATGCTTCGGCAGGAAACAAGAACCTGTTCACTGTTGAACTGGCACCGGAGGAGCATGATTTGGCGAGAAACCTGAAAGAACATTTCCCTTTTGCACCCTTATGTATATACAATGGCAGGAGTATATCACCCCTGCAGCACCATCTGTCAGGTAACAACATGACATATGTGGAGACTGACCGTCAGGCAATGGAGAGCATGTTTGAGTATATCAAGGAACATACCGGAAAGGATGTGTGGCTGACACCTGACGCGGATATGGTCTATCGCTACATTGACCTTGAAAAAGGAGGCATAATCGTCAAGCCACTTGTTACCGAGGCACCCTTGCAGACAATGGAAGGAGTCTCTGTACCCACCTTGGAGAAACTGCTGGTGGACATAAACAAGGATGCAGACTTCTCCTACATGCATGGTGCGGAGGCAGAGCGGATGATGGACAACGCCAAGGCACTTTATATTATTAACACCACCCGTCTGAGACGCTATGCGAAAAGGCGCGGATTGAAAATCGAAGAGAAATCATGATTGACAGCAAATGTTTTACCACCGGGTGGATAGAGGCAAAAGCCAAGGAACTGAACTATTCAGACACCAACCTCATTGAGAAAGTCATCCGTGCGCTTTCCCTGTTGGACATGCTTGCACGTTCAGGATGTCCGTTCCACTTCAAGGGCGGCTCATGCCTGATGCTTCTGCTGCATGACACTCCCCACCGTTTGTCCATAGACATCGACATCATGTGTCCGCCGGGTACGGACATCGAGCAATACCTTGCCTCGTATGCGGATTGCGGATTCATCGACTATAAGCTTGTGGAACGGAAACAGGCAGGGACAGATGTGCCCAAAAGCCATTCCAAGTTCTTCTACCAGGTAGCTTTCAAGGCTGACATGGACAGGACATCGTACATCTTGTTGGACGTACTATATGAGGACTGCCATTATCAGCAGGTGGAGCGTGTGCCAATCCAGAGCGAACTGATAGAAGTTATCGGAGAATGCTCGCTGGTCAATGTCCCGTCCATCGGCGACATCCTTGGTGACAAGCTGACCGCCTTTGCACCCGAGACCACAGGCATTCCCTACTACAAGAACGACAAGCTGGCTACCCTTGAAATCATCAAGCAGTTGTATGATGTGGGAAGACTTTTCGACCGTGTGGACAGCCTCATCATCACAGAAGCCGCATTCTCTAAGATTGCACCTGTAGAGCTTGGCTATAGGGGACTGCCTACGAGTGATTTGTCTCTCATCTATGAAGACATCAGGCAGACTGCCCTCAATATCTCCACAAGAGGATTTGTTGATAAGGAGAAATTCGCCTTGCTCCAGAAAGGCATCACTAGCATTCGTCCTTTCATGTACAGGCAGAACTACAAGATAGAGGATGCTATCGCAGACGCTTCCAAGGCTGCCTATCTCGCAACCCTGCTTGAAAAGGGCATCCATGAGGTCAGACACTACGATGGCAACCCCTTGTCGGTATCAGGCATGGCGATAACAAACGGACTAACCACGAAACTGAACAAGTTGAGGATGGGCAATCCCGAGGCTTTCTTTTACTGGTCACTCACTGATGCGCTGTTATAGAAATCAACATTAAACCGACAATGAATCGCCCTAAAGATACTGTTCTCATCATGCTGCTGCCCCTGACATTGACAGCGGCAATAGCATTGACAATGTTTGCCGTGATTGCCTTCCGTATGGAGGCAAACACGGAAGGCTTTGTCTTTTCCTTCTTCTCCTTGTTCGCATGGATAGCACTCGTAAGCGAGTTTTTCCTCCTGTATGACTCCATCATTGACAGGTGGCTCTCCAAAGACCGTTCTGTCATAGCTGCCACATGGTTTCTCCTTTCCTTGCTGTTGTCTTTCATCCTTACTCCCGACAAGCATCTTGACTGGAGCACGGCCATTGTCATACTGTCCCTTTTTGCCGTCATATTCCTCCTGCCGTATATGGTGTGTATGGTCTATGGAAGACACATATCTTCTTTTTTGCTGAAACTTTGGAATGATAAACTCAAGAAGAAAGATAGAGAGAAGACCATGTCAAAAACAGAGGTGAAACAGACTGTCATTCCTTCACCTGCACCCAAGTCCATGAATCCGGAAGAAGAGATAGCGTATTATGAGAAGAAGGTTGCAAGCATTCCATCTAACATCAAGGAGAAGTTACCACAGACTCTCCAATCCGAAGATGCCATGTTCCTATTGTTGCTGCTCCAGGAAGGCGGTTTCCTTGACAACGAGCTGAAACCTGCCATAAGGAAAGAGGACGGAGAAATCAACCAGACGCTGTATGCCTATATTGCCGATGCCGTATGCACAGCTTTGAACATACGTCAGGGCAAGTGGAAGATATTCGAGAAACTGTGGCCTATCAACAACGGCACACAGACTGTCAGCAGGTACAAGCAGGAGACCAAGGACGCATCGACACAATACCAGAAGCAGATTGCCAGACTGCTCCGCAAGGCAACGCGCATCCGTCCGGGACTCGACACATACGACCTCCAGTATTTCAAAGGGCATTGAATTTGTCTGTTGATGCCAGATTGGTAAGGATATATATACTCCTTGTTCCCCGTCACCGTAAGAAAGTGGCGGGATTTTTTGTGCCCTTTCCCGAAACGAGTGCCTAGACGCATTCCCTTGTATTCTCATGCCGGGTTATTTGGTGTTTATAGTGTGTTTACAGTTCCGTTATAATCCGATTGGTTCTGTTTATATTGCCGTTTATAATTCGCAATCTGCTCTCCTTGTGTTGTTTACATTCATTTTTCGGCCTGATTTCCTCACTACCTTTGCACTGTCTTCATGACGAATGAGGCACGTATTATTCACCAAAAACAGATTATATATGAGCGAAAAGAAAAAGCTGTTAAGCACTAAGGAGGCTGCCGAGTATTGCGGTTTCAAGCTCTCCTACTTCCGCAAGCTGATGATGCGGAGAACGATTCCCATGTACAAGCCTACGGGCAAGTTGTGTTTCTTCAAGCAGGAGGATCTTGACGCATTCCTCACGGGCGTGCGCATCTCCTCGCAGGACGAGATAGAGGAGGAAGCCAACCGCTACATCATCAGCCGCAAATAGACAACACCAGTTATTAACCCTTTAATTCATTATTGAATGGACGAAATCAAGAACATGGAGCAGGTTGCCGATATGGCATCCGCTCCCGCACTGAAGAAGAGTGCAGGAAAGAGTGAGAGAAAGAATGACAGTTCCAAGGAAGCACAGGTTATCCGAGGCTTTCTGGAATCAGTAGGAATGTACGAGGCTGATGCCCTCAGGGTAAGCATTGCCATTGCAGACGGAAAGACATCTTGTGATGAAATGCTCCATGATGACCGCATAGCCGTGAACCGTTACCTCAACTATGGGTTGAACAACAACCAGCGCAGCACAGAGATGATACAGGAACATCGGGTGAGCCGTTCCTTTCTTCTGATGAGACGGGTGGCAGACTATGTGGACAAGCAGCAGGCGATTCTTCTGGGGCAGTCCCTATTCACCATTGCCGTCTGCAAGAAAGACATCGATGAGGTTTACAACAACTTCGACAAACGTCCAGGTGCCAATGTCGTAAGTCCTGCTAATTCCAACGTAAACGCAACGGCAAAGCCTTAACCGTACCGATGTCAGTTTCTCAGCAAAGGAGCAAGCAGGTAGCGGATGTCTGTGTTAATATGTGCTTATACTTCACCAACCATCTGCACAGAAAAGGCAAAACATCTGCACTTGCCGCTTCTTGCCATGGGAAGGTTTCATTAACAAGGAGTGCAATTGCATGGAACAAGGAACAATGTCTCACATCAAAGATTTGCGATATGTCCCATGTTTTAGTTCTCCTATATCAATCAAATAAAAAAATATCATAGAGCATGAATCATAAGAACAAGGAAAATACATCTTCGATGTTCCCCAAAAATGTCGGAAGCATCATCTTCCGTCTTTCCGCAGAGGCAATTGTCTGGTTGGATGGAACAACGAAAGACGATGACGGCGTTCTGAAAACCAACAGGCGTTTCTTCCATGACCTGCTTGTAAGGATGCAGTTCTCAGATGTGTCGGAAGCATCCTGCTCTTCAGACTCGTACACCTCTGAGGCCTCGCCTCCTCATTCTTCTTTCCCTCATTTTGTTTTCCGAAGGCCATTGCTGTTGCATGTCGGTCAGATGCAATATTCTGAGGAGATTCTGTCGGCACTCTGGAATCTTGGGCGCAAACGGGTAAGGAATATATTACAGAGGATGGAACTTCTGGGGTTGGTCAGGACTTATCCGTCACGGATAGCCTCCTATATGACTTTCCCCTGTATTGACGGGTGGACACTCCATGAAAAGGGGTTCATCGTTAATCCTCACCACGTCAAAAAGGAAGAAAGGAATGAACAAGAGGGAAGAAAATGAAGCCGAAGGCACGCTTCAACGGCTCCTTGTAAGGCGGACGAAGCAAGGCAAACTGACATTTTGCCCACAGCAGTCTGCCAGCACCCAAACATCTTCATACATATCGTGCCGATGGTTTTGACCATAGTAGATACGTGTTTAGCCGAGCCGCAGTTTTTTGTTGCGAGATATGCCTTTGTGTTACATCGCTACGCTCTGTCCACACCAAGGCGCTCTCGCATCCTCACTGTCGTTCGCATGATAAGGACGCTCGCAGGCTCGCATCCTGCCAATAACCTTTTGTAGGAGGGGTTGTATAGACACCCTCCTAAACGGAAGTGAATACTGTTATAACAATGGTAATGAAACAGCATCATTGCCGAATTAATACACAATTAGAATATTGATATGACAAATAAGAGAATAAAGAACATCACTGTTGGTAACGCTGCCGAAGGTAATATTGCCACAGGTAGCAATGACCAAGACAAGGACAAGCTGAGCCGTACCGTTACCATCCGGTTGTCGGAAAAGGAGTACCGCATGGCAGGACTGCTGGCAAAACGCTGCGGCATCAATAAAAGTGCACTTTTCCGCTCGCTGTTGTATAGTGTGCAGCTGAAGGCTCGTCTCTCTGACGAGGAAAAAGCATTGCTGCGAAATCTCGGAGACAGCCGCCGTGACATGGTCAACTTCGCTAATGCCCTGTCAGGACTGACGAAAGAGGAGAAACTGTCACTCTTCCGCAACCATCGTATGATGCTTGATTGGTACGAGAAAGTGGTTTCTGTAACTGACCTTGTAATAGAGTACTTGCAGTTCGTGATGAAAACAGGTGTCTTTAGTCCACGCACGACGAATGATTATAAGGAGGGAATAAACTTATGATTGGTAAGGCAAAGGCAATATCGCATGGTATCAATGCCCTGCGGTACATCAAAGGTGAGTCGAGGAACAAGAAAGAGCCTGAGAAGATACATCATGTATGTGACCAATACCTTTCTCCCGACCTGGACGCGATGGGCATCTGGCTTGAAATGTCACTCACGGCAAACAGCCATCCCGGCATCAAAAACTCTGTAATCCATATAGAGGTCAGTCCGGCAATGGAGCACACTAAAGACTTCACAATAGACGATTGGCGGAAGTTGTGGCAGGAGTTTGCCGAGGAGTTCGACAGGCAGACCATTCATGACGGTAAGGGAAGAACACTTTCTTCGCCCACTAATATTTTGGGGAGCAAAGCCACGGTCTGGCTTCACAAAGAGTCGAACAGCGGCATCCCTCATCTGCATGCCCTTGTCTGCCGTGTGGACGAGGAGGGGAACATCAACAATGACCATCAGATTCATCTTCGCGCACAACGGGCAGCGGAGACTGTTGCCAAGAGAAGAGGATGGACAACGGCAAACCAGATACGGACTTCCAACATCCAGCAAGTCAACGAGGATTGCATGGAAGTATTGCGTGCCATGCATCAATGGTCATTTGATGATTATTTTCAGAGGCTGTATGGCAAGGGGTACTATGTCAAATCACAGATTGACAAGCAAGGCGTGGTAAGGGGTTATACTCTTCTCAGCAAGAAGAACCCGAATGTGCGTTATAAGGCTTCCGACCTTGGAACAAGTCGTAACTTGACAGCATCAAGGATAGAGAAGACCTGGCAGAGACTGCACCAGCCATCGGTGGCAATATCTCCTCAGCAGACAGAGCTTTCTGTCCAGCAACCGACACAGCAACAACCTCAACAACATGCTGCTAATAGAACACTACGTTCGACCTTTGCAAAGGACTACACCCAATGGAAGTCCGACCGAACCGAGGTCGTCATCGAGACTGGAAACAAGACCTTCACCCGTTATATCCCCAATGATGTTGTCAGTATCTTCGAGGATGCTTTTGATAGTCGTGATGTCTTCAACTGGCAGCCGCTCACCAATCTGGCGATGGCGTTCTTCACCATGCTCGCTGTTCCTGATGTAACACCGTCAGGTGGCGGAGGTGGCAGTTCGTCAGACCAAGGATGGGGAAGAGACAAGGATGAAGACGAAAAGGAATGGGCTCGTCGTTGTGCGCAAGCTGCCGTCAAGGCATTGGGCAGAAAGCCTAAGAAAAGTATGAGAAGATAATTGTTTTCAAACCACAGAATAATAACATCAAAAAAAATGAAGATTACAAATACCGAAGACCTCCGTGCAGAGTTGGACAAGTTCTCTCCTGAGCAGGAGCGTGACAGAAAAGAGAAAGAGGTGAACAAGGAAATAGCCGTCCTTACAGAAACGCTGTCAGACATCAATGACACTATAGGCAAGCTGTCGCCACTTGCAGATGCGTTGAAGGAAGCGAGCGCAGTGCATATCCCGAAAGATGTGGAATCTCAGCTGATAACTTTAGCCAAAGCGCAAGGCACGCTTGCTGCTGACACGTTCAAATCTAAGGTGGAGACAACTGTCAAGAAAGCAATGACGGCTGACAAAAGGGTATCTATCCCTTTGCCAGCCGCCTATTGCCTGTTCATTGTGTTCTTCTTCCTTGTCGCTTTCCTTGGACTTGTGATTGCTGCCAACGTCTTCCTGTTTCACTCCATGAAGCTTTGGAAACTGATTGGATTCTCCGTTGGTGGAATGGTGATTATGTGTGCTGCTATGTTATATGCTAAGCACAGGAAGTGGCTTTAGATGGAAAAGATTAACTATATGAGGGGAATCAATCGTCACGACATTTCACCTATCAATCCACTCTTTAAGCCGCTGGGCTTTTTCCTTACTGACTGTTATTCTTGTGTCAGGATAGCCCTTTAGGCGAACAATAAGTTTACCACCGAAAAAATTGCCAATAAATAATACATGTTCCACGTTGATGATGTATTGGCGGTTGGCACGGAAAAACAGTCAGGGTTGAGTTGCTGTTCAAGTTCGTCCATCGACATGTTGACAGCCTCTGACGTACCGTTGTTCAAACGAAGATATACCGTTTTCTTCTCGGTTTCTACATGGTTGATATCTGATACACGTATCGTCTTGTAGCCATCACGATAAGGCAGGAGGAAGCGTTCCCGATAGCGGCATTGGTGCTTCTGCAACGTATCGAAAAGCTGCCGGAGATTCTCGTCGGCATAATTTCTGCCTGCTTTGGTGGCTTTATCAATGGCTGCCTCAAGTTCGTCAGCGTCTACCGGCTTCAGCAGATAGTCGAAACTGTTGAACTTGAAAGCTTGTACTGCATATTCGTCGTATGCGGTGATAAAGATGATGGGGACTGAGGTCGGAGCATGTTTAAGAGCCTCAAAACTCAGGCCGTCAGTAAGGCGGATGTCCGCGAGAACGAGGTCTGTTGTTTTGCCTGATTGGAAAAAACCGACAGTTTCTTTTATGCTTGTCAAAGGTCCTTCTGTTACGAATGTTTCGTCAATATCGTTCAGCAATCTTATCAGGCGTGCGGAATTTCGCTGTTCGTCTTCAAGAATAAGTATTTTCATGTATCATGCTATTTTTTAATGATGGGCAGACTCACCGAAAAGTAGTCCTCGGCATTATCAATTTTGATTTTTTTGTCGCAGAGCAGGGCGTAACGTTCCATAATGTTTTTAAGTCCCAAGCCTGCACTCGCCACTCCCGTCAGCAGGGGCGACTTGGGGTTGCGCACCATGATGTAGCCGTCCGACAACGTAATGGAAATATACAGCGAATGCTCCAATGAAAAGCTATTGTGCTTTATTGCATTCTCCACAAGAAGCTGCAATACTGCTGGAGGAATGAATCCCCTGCATTCCTTCACCTCTGGACTGATTTTTGTGATGACCCCCTCAGCATGACGTACCTTCATCAGATACAAGTATGAGTCAAGGAACTGTATTTCATCTTTAATAGGAATCAAGTCCCGGTCTAAATTGGCAATGATATACCGATAGACATTTGACAGATTGCTTAAGAACTTCCCTGCGAGTTTTGTATCTTCCTCTATCAATTCCAGCAGATTGTTGAAGTTGTTGAACATGAAGTGCGGATTGATTTGCAGTTTCAGGGAATTCAATTGTGACTGCAAGGCGATTTCCTTTTCTTTCATCAACGCCATTTCGAGTGCCTGCTTTTCATCACGACTTTTGATGTAAGATTGAAGATAGAATGTGTTTGCATAAACGCTTGATATGAATGTAAATATCATAGCGAAAGTATATGCGCCTTTCATATTTGTAAGTTCTTCGACAAGTCCATTTCCCGTTTCATCCCACAGGAAGTTAAACAGTGACGTCATGCCGAAAGCTACCAGATTATTGATTATCAGGAGACAAGAGGCATAAATAACGACTCTGATATAGGAGGCTCTGAATGGTAAAGTTTTGAATACTATATAACAGAATCCCAGTGAAATGTATGTGAAAAGCATGCACAGCAGGAAGTCGATGAGATAGTCTGTCACCGTCATTCTCGGCAACAGTCGGGCAGTATCATCATCAAGTACCAGCCAGAAGATGAGATATATGGCATATGAGACGGCCGATAACAGGATTCCGTTCTGCCAGTTCATTATTTTTTTATTTCCTTTAGTCATATCAGGTGCAAAATTACTTAAATTTTTGCAAAGATATGACTTAAATCCTTTTTTTAACAGAATAAAGCCGCTGAAACAGATAAAATAGCGGTTGAAACGGAGAAAATGGATGTTGAAGCAATATGTGTATTACAATGATGTATTTATCGAGATTCACGCTGTTCGTTTCGAATTGTTTTTTGGGGAATTTTTGATTAAAAATTTGGATTGCCTATTTGGGCGATTCAGAAGCCAATTTTCCCGCTTCAGTCCAATCGTGCTGTTACAGTTAGATTCTGAGTAGTAATTTTGCATCCGTATTATCAAAATATCAAGTTACAGGAAACATTTGAATTTTTTATTGACATTGCTTCTCGCCTTGCCATTCTGCATGGCGACGAAAGCGCAAGATTTCAGAATGGGAGTAACAGGTGGTTATAACCTCAGTTCTCCGAGTGGTTACAAATCGCAATCCGGTTTCCATGTCGGTGTTAAGGGGGAGTTTGGACTTCCGCAGGTGGCAAAAGGCCTGTATATGGATTTCGGGCTGACGCTCTCTTCGCATGGATGGAAGAGTCCGGGATACTACTACAACGGCAACTACAACCCCGCTACCGGAGAAAAGCCGGACAAACCGTCATCGGGCTTTACTTCGGACTATAAGTGTACTCCTTACTATCTGAACATTCCCGTCCATATCGGCTACAAGTTTTCCGTAGGACGGAACGTCAGCCTATTCGTCAACGCCGGACCGTATTTTAACATCGGTCTGTTTGGCAAGGCAAAGGAAACCATTACTCCCGACAAGGGAACAGCCACGACAAAGGAGACGGCTGGCAACGTGTTCAGCGACAAGATGCTCAACCGCTTCGATTGGGGATTGGGCTTCCGTGCCGGAACGGAGATTGCACGCCACGTCCAGCTTTCCATCGGGTATGATTGGGGCATGAAGAATATAAACAAGACGGGTGTGGACAATAAGAACAGGACATTCGTTGCATCCTGCGCTTATATGTTCTGACAAAGGATATGTGTCTATAAAATTTAATGGTATCATTATGTGGAAACAGAAATTGAAAATCTGCGGCATCAAATAGATGATGCAGAGAAACAGCAAATTGAGCTGTATCAGCAATTAAATAATATTCAACGGCAGGAGATTGCTGATTCGTGTGTTTCTTGCATTTATGAGGTGAATGCAGATAATTCTATGTATGCATTTTTAGATGCAAGGACCAAAACTACACCGATTATGGATAAGTTCTATTATTCTAAAAAGAAGTTTTTAGTATTTAGAAAATTTGGTATTAAGAGTTTATCGCTGGTTGTCATGAGAAGTCCTTATCAGGTAATAAAGACGAAAGATATTCTTACCATGACAGGTTTAAAGAAGCTCTCCGGAGCATATATCTCCAGTACTTATTTACGACGCCCTTCTTTTGCTGCCGAACTATTCAAGGAATTATCTCGTATTCCGGAAGGGAAGATTAAAGAGGGGGCAAGGATACCCTTCACAATGCCTTGTCACTTAGGCGGTCAGACTTTTATGAACCA
>OGKW01001000.1_pt1 | contig 18824 bp, 12 predicted proteins | sample 1572601 | NCBI WGS metagenome assembly OGKW01 (sample SAMEA2581875, study PRJEB24529) | metagenome | biome: Human gut stool | place: China | collected 2011
CTAGTGGTTCTCTCTCAAATACAGTATCATCACCATCAATATAATCAAATATTTCAGGATTAAGCACCATATAACCTGCATTGATAGGTGCACCGTCTGTATGGCTCTTCTCTCTGAATGACTTAACAGCGTTGTCTCCGCCGATATCAAGTACGCCCTTCTGCTGTTCAAGCATTACGGCTGTAAGAGTAGCAATCTTGCCATGCTCCTTATGGAACTCAACAAGCTTGTTCATGTCTACATCACAGACACCGTCTCCATATGTCATAAGGAATGGCTCGTCCCCTACATATTTCTGGATACGCTTGATTCGTCCTCCAGTCATTGTATTAAGACCTGTATCAACTACAGTAACCTTCCATGGCTCACAATGCTGCTCGTGAATAATCATATCGTTAGAACCTTTTGTGAAGTCAAATGTAATATCACTGTTATGAAGGAAATAATCAGCAAACCATTCTTTTATCACATACTGCTTATAACCTGCACATATGATAAATTCATCAAAACCATAGTATGAATATTCTTTCATAATATGCCAAAGTATTGGTTTACCACCTATCTCAATCATTGGCTTTGGCTTAAACTGACTTTCCTCACTTATTCTTGTTCCAAAACCGCCGGCTAATAATACTACTTTCATTTGTCCCTCCACTTCATTTGTTAGATTCTCATATATGATTTATATGTGATACTTTCTCCAAATACATAATCAAATTCTTCACATAAAATCACTCTTGTCATTCATGATAATCATTTATAATATCGTAAAAAGTATAAGCATACAATTTGTAATTGTCAAGTACTGGAATTTATACACATCAATCACTATTATATGATATTACCTTTTAAAAAATTTTATATGTAGCTATTAATTTTTTCGAGCAAAAGACAAATGTTCGACAATTCTAAACTTTCTCGAACCAATAATTGTTTTCATTGTTTTTTATATTATATTTACATCACAATTAATATAATTCATTTCATAAAAGACTTTAATATATGAGATTTATGTATGAATAGTATGATAGCTTATCATGTAATACAGGATGTTAAACAGGATGGAAAAAGAAGTACTGAAATAATTGAAAAGTTTGATAATAGCTACACATGTGAAGAAATCATAAACATCCTACGCAAAATGAATGTCAGGAAAGTTTATGATTATGGATATATACCTAACTATACAAGAACAGATCTTACAGATGCATTGCATGATAATTTAGGATTGTATAAAAGCCGCAAACGCAGTAACTGTCTGCAAAAGCTGTCTCTTTCTCTCTCTTTTTACCAAATACAATGTTATTATTTCTAAACATTTGACAGTTACGAATTTGTTTAGTGTAATTTACAGTTTACATCGGATGGTGATTTGTTCACTTAGAAACAATTACTGGATAAGATGGCAGATTGAGATATCTGCTTTCTTGTCCAGTTTTTTAACTTATTTATTCAGATATAGGAGGATTACAATGAGTAAAAACTCATCATTTACAGAAGGAAAAATATTACAGCCATTAGTCTTATTTGCATTTCCTGTATTATCAGCATTATTCCTGCAGGCAATGTATGGTGCAATTGATCTGCTCGTCGTCGGTAAATTTGCTTCTTCTGCTGATGTACCGGCAGTATCAACAGATTCGCAGATTATGACTACTTTAACTAATCTTATAAGCAGTTTTGCAATGGGAACTACCATTCTGCTCGGTCAGCAAATAGGAAGCGGGAAGACGCTCCTTCTGAAACATTTCATAAAACAACCAATTACATAAGAATATGCGGTGGCTGTAGGAGTATATCTCTACAAATCCTCTGCTTTATATATTACATAACCTTCATAATAATAGCTATGATCTATACCTTTCATATAAACTTCTCTATCGTCAACTTTATCTGTCAAAGCCTGCTTCAAAATATATTTTATTTCAATATCTCTGATTGGGCTTCTTTCCATTGCCAAAAGATAGTCTTCCTTATCTACAAGACTCCAATCAATAACTTTGTTCAACTCTTTCTTCAGAATTAAATCAAGCCATATTCTGGTGCTTCGCCCATTACCTTCACGAAAAGGATGTGCTATATTCATCTCAACATATTTTTCAATAATTTTATCAAATGTTGATTGTGGCATCTTCTCAACATTTTCTATTGCAGCCTGTAAATACATCACTGGTACAAATCGAAAGTTTCCTTTCGCAATATTTACATTTCTCACTTTTCCTGCAAAATCATATATCTCACCAAATAGATATTCATGGATTGCTGCAAGCATCTCCAAAGAGCCTGTTTTATATTTATAATATCCATTTGTTAATATAATTATTATTGTTGTCCTCACCTCTCCATCATCGCCTCACTAATCCTTCTCACTGCCCCGATTTGTCTTTCAAACATTACATCCCACAAGTCCATACATTTCTGGGCAGTCTTTTTTTGTGATGTTATGTTGGAGTTAGAGGTTTCATCGTATAGTGTTATGATAAGCTCGGAGATTGAAGTTGTTAAGCCCCACTGTTTTTGTAGTTCGTCACTATCCATAGATAGAATATTTTCACATAATTCTATTATTATATCTGAGTAATCCACAACCGATACGGCGCTTTCTGTCAGAAAATTCATAAATGAATCGACTATTCTTCTGCTAAGATTGGTCTTTATGAATTCATGCAGGAATTGTCTGTCACGTTTTGCATCTATATACTTGTCATAAAACATTTTCGAAAGTGGAAATTCAACATTTATATCTGTATTCCTATAATCAAGTATAATCTTCTTGGCAGCTTCACGGTATTTATCAACTTCAAGATACATTATCGCCATATCTAATATAGCTTTTACCTGCTCCTCGTTTTTATCCGTTGGTGTACTCATAATATCTGTGAATTCATCATATCTTATATAGAATTCACATACCATATAGCTCGCTGTATCAGTTAGTTTTTTATCATCTGACTCATAAGCCTTACTTATTATATCAATAACTCTTTCCTTGTATTTAGGATAAAGATAAAATAACACATTCTTTGAGCCTGAGAAGCTTAATGTACGGATATCCCTTTCAAATATATATAATATTCTTTCTTCTGCCCACTGTCTGTCAATATTATATGCCGGCCACAAAGCATACAATGCAGCATAACGCACTGCGGCATTATCATCCCTTACTGCCTTATCAATAATATCTGCAAATTCTTCGTATAATGATTTATTATCTTCAAGAAGTTTTCCTATAGTTCTTACCGCTCTTCCTCTGACACAGTTAAGCGCATTACTCTGAAGCATATGACAGCTTTTCATCTCCTTATCATCCTGACTTGTAACACAAGGCTTATCATTGTCAGGATTATGATGATTTACTGCAATATTTTTAAGTTCACAAAGGACTTCTTCTGACCACTTTACACTGCTTAATGTCTCAATTATTCCACAGAAATATGAAGCTCTCTGGCTTTCCATATCACATGGACATTCAAGCAGCATTCTTTCAACAATACTGCTGTCTACATCCGAAAGCTGCTCTGACATATTTACACCCATAAATAATGCATCTACAAATGCCTGCGGAATATCATCTTTATGACTTAATACAAGTTCTATCATTTCAACAGGATTTTGCTTTACTTCCAGTTCAAAGTCTTGAATGAATGTGTCATATGAACTTTCTATAAAACCACCTTTAACAGATATCCATTTAGAATGTTGTCTGTTTTTTAATTTCTCATTAGTTATTATTCTTATCCATTGTTTTGCGCTTATTTTTTTACCTGCTACCGGAGATTTTACCCAGCCTGAATGGTCATTATCATTTTCATAACAGGTTTTTACTGTATCAAACCGCCTGCAAAGAACTTGTATTAATTCTCTGCTCTTTTTACTTATTCTTTCTTCTGGCAGACAATGTAATAATTCATATTGCAGGTCGCCCCAATAACTCCAGTAAACAGGGCGTATTTCTTTATCCTGATTGTATTCTATTCTGTTTTTATACTTTTGCAGTGCATCTGGTGACACATAATAATATATTATGCTTTCAAGTCTGGAAAATGTTTCATCACTACATTCTGATGTATGCTTTAGCAGCATTTTTTTAACAAGTTCCAGCTCATTATCTGCGCCGCTCGTATAGTCAAATACATTATCATTAAAGCTTTCTGTTATATAATCTATAATTCTATCGCTGTATCTGACCGGAAGGTGTGCAAGTCCTGTTAATATTATTTCATTGTATACAGCATATCCCATTCCCATATATGGCTCAAAATACTGCCAGAAAGTGTCCGGCGAATTATCAGCAAGTGCAACTGCTGCCTTTTTCACCAGCTCCACACTCACCCTCTCAATATTCCCCATATATGCATGATTATATGACCAGTCACTATATTTGATATATCTTCCTTTCTCCTTAGAAAGACATCCAAGCAGCTCATCAAGAATATAATCTGCATTTTTTATAATATATTCACCATCAGAACTTATCAGGTCTTCTTCATAATGATACAATGATTTTCCCTTACTATTTATCTTTCTCTTTAACCAGAAGGCTATAAGTCTTACTGTTCTTTTCTCAAAGCCATCCATCATCTTTTTTATGTCTATATAGACATCTTTTGCAAATTCCGGATAATGCTTGTAAAACATCATTCTAAGTTCAAACACAGCATCACTTTCCTGTGTTATATCATAATGGAAGCACCTCATAAACATCGCATCATCTTCTTTACTTATAAATGCGTGCTTTCTGATAAATTCCACTGCCTCCTCTGTAAGGTCTATGCTCATACTGATTAGCAGATTAAAAACAATCTCTTTTTTATCAGGAATATTATACCATTTCTCCATAATTTCATTAGTAAGTAATATATTTACATAGTCTTTCCTGCCATATATTGTATTTCTGATAAGGTAACTTCCATACTCTTCGCTGTCGCAGTTATCAATAATAAATGTTGTTATATTATCATCTGGATTATTTATCTGTCCTAATATTTCATAAAAAAGATACTTTATATAATATCTTATGTTATCCGAAGCAAGCATATTTCCGCCTGCATCAATAAATTCTGCACTGTCAAGCTCTAAAATGTTCTGTAAAAACATCTGCACCTGATATCTTTTAGTCGGAGTCTGCCTGCTTTTCTCTCCAATAATCTCCTCTATTGATTCCCCTTCATAATATTTTTCCAGCATATTCTGTGATATAAAATAATCAAGTATCGACTGATGTACGAAACTTACTTTGTTCCCCTGCACAACTATAAGTTCTGACGATATAAGATAATCAAGTGTTGCTACATCTATTTTAAGTATCTGTTTTGGCACATATAAACGTCCCATTTTATCAAGTCTGTTTACAATATCTGTTTTTGCCTCAGAAACGGATTGCTCTGCTATACCACATAATCTGCTCTTCATGCATATCTGCTCAAACCATTTATCTATAAGATGGCTTGTTGTCAGACATCCATCATATGAGCTTTCTTTATCCAGATGCTGCCATATATACAGATTACTAGGTATTTTCAATAGATTTTTCAGCCTGGCAGACATTTTATTATATTCACTGCCAACAACTTTCTTTACAGTATCTTCTTTAAAACAATCTACCTTTATTACTTTCCATTCATCATCCTGTGAAGCTTCTGCACCTGAATTATTCTGCTTTCTGAATAATCCCTTTATGTTGTTATCATTTTCAAGGTCGTAACTTCTGCACACAAATACTATTGTTATCTTTTTATCACGTATTTCATTAAAGAACTTCACCTGTCTGATTAATTCCATACACACTGTTACAGCTTCCGCTGAATTAGCCTGTGTCCATCGGAGTGCATCTAACTGGTCAAGTATAATAACTGCTTTTTCATTCTGTGATATATTATGGATTGCATCAACTATAGAATTCTGAAATCCCAGTTCCCGACCCCATTTTTCACAGCTCCTATTAGGAATTCTTACATCAAGCTTTATAGCAATATGTACAATTCCTTTTTGTTCACAGTATTTAAGAACTGCCTCTGCACAGCCACTCTTACCACAGCCGGCACTTCCTGATATGATTATATGTTTATCAGCCTCTATAGCCTGTATACATTCGTCAGCTTCTTCTCTATGCACGAAACCACTTTTTAAAGGTATAAATTTTTCCTTATATTCTTCATTCAGCTCCTTTATTCTTGGTGCAATTCTCTTATCTCCATCCCTAAGACTGAATATTATCCCCTGTTCATTAAGATAATCCGTTATTTTCTGCTGTGTAAGCTCCTGCCCTAATATATCCACCATAACGACATAGGAAACCAAGGCATTATACACTTTGTTTTCATCGCTGCTAAAGCGGTAACGTATATTCATGCTTATAAACTCATTAAGTTGATATTCAGACATTTGTTTATATGATATTCTTTTCAAATACTCTATACTTTTAAGAACATTTTTATAATTAATATTATCCTCATTACATTCGTCCTGACATTTATCTGTTTCTTTCCTGTCAGCTTCTGTATTTTTCTGCTCTATTCTTAATCCCATCTCCTCACAGAAACTTTTATAAAATTTGTTGAACTCTGTACTGCTTTTTGCTATCTGTATCTTATAAAAATCCTCTGCTCTACCACTTGTATTGGCAGCTCTTTTATGCATATCATATAAAAATGTACATGCCAACGGACTTACAAGCGCAACTCTTCTCTTATTATCTCTGTTAAGCTGTTTTCTCCATGCTTCTAATATACCTCTTGCCTTTAGGTCTGACATATTCCAGCTTTCTTTACTTGCATTTCTTGACTTGCACTGCTGATGTTCCCTGTGTCCAGACATATCTGTTACAAGTATGTCTGTCCCTACTTCATCTTCCCCTAGTGCTTCTATCACAACACTGTAATTCACATCATCAAGAACTTTAAGCAGTTCGTATATCACACAGTTAATCTCATAACTATTCCCCTGTTTATCTGCTCTTCCACCTTTTTCTAACGGCATACTTCTCTCCTATTTTCTATCACCTATCATATACATGCCTTGCACAATACCCACCAGTGAACTATGTGTATTGATACATAGACACTGGTGGGTATATTTTTTATACTGGTTTTAACGGAAACCTACCATAATTTAATTGTATCTGTTAGATAGAATTCTTTTGCAGGAATGTATATACTGCTTATATTTCCGAATTCATTTTCCCAGCCTTCTTCTCTTTTTAATCATGTGTTTTCCCTCATTCCAGAAACTTTTAACACTCTATATCTCCAATACAAATATATTCATATTGTATCATCATTTAATAATAAATAAAAGATTTTTATTTATTATCTATTGACATTGAAAATCAAGCATTGTATAGTATAACTATACTTAATTAAGTCTTGAATGTGTATTATACACTTATATTAAAGTTCTATATTACGCATTTCTTATGTATCACACTGGATTCAGTACAACATTTTATTATCAGATTTTACCCATATATACACAACAAGGCATGATTCTATATTATGATCATTTTATCATATGATGTACCTGATGTAACAACTCACTTGTTATATATTTGACCACATGTTAGAATATATATGATTTCATAGCAGAATTGCCTGTTGTTAATTTTACTTATTGAATAAATGAAGTTTTAAGGAGATTTTGCTTATGAAAATTAACGATAAAGATAATAATTATTACAACAAAAAAACTGATAACAATATAATTATTAAAAATGATAGTAGTTCCTCTACTACAACCAAACGATATAGTGATAACGTATTTTGTCTATTATATTCAGATAAGAAGAATTTACTGGATTTATACAATGCCCTGAATAACTCATCTCATACAGACACTGATAATCTTAGCATAACAACGCTAAAAGGTGGCGTGTATATGAAGTATAAGAATGATGCCTCATTTGTATTCAGCTATGAGTTATATATGTTTGAACAGCAGTCATCACTTAATTTTAATATGCCATTAAGGTTCTTACACTATGGCTCAGAAGTATACAGGAATATATTTCCTAATAATATGCTTCATAAAAGAAGTATGCTTAAGATTCCAACTCCACATTTTATTACATTCTATAATGGAAGAGAACGTATGAAAGAGCGTATTAAAATTCTTAAGCTGTCAGATATGTTTGAACATCCTACAAAGCATCCAGAGCTTGAGTTAATCGTTACGGTTATTAATCTTAATCCTGCTGAAGAGGCAACTGATATTATACATAGCACTACTGATGACAACTTTTTTGATAATAATATCAGACCAGCCATAAACGGATTATTCACGGATAACATATTAAACCGCTGCAAGTCACTCAGAGATTATATGACTTTTGTCACCAAAGTACGTAATAAAATGGATTTATCCGGTCTGGATGTCAGGACATCAGTTATCGAAGCTGTAGATGAATGTATCAAAGAGGATATTCTATCAGATTTCTTTATAAAGCATAGAGAAGAGGTGATTGATGTGAGTATATTTGAATACGATGAAGAAGGCGTTATGGAGATTCTACGTGAAGAAGCCCGCACTGCTGGACTTGAAGAAGGACGTGCTGCTGGACTTGAGGAAGGACGTTCCGCTGGGCTTGAAGAAGGACGTATAACCGCAGCTATCGATGCCATTAAAAATATCATGACAAAGCTTGGCAAATCTGCTGATGAAGCTATGGACATACTTGATATTGATATTGATAAAAGAGAGGCCATTAAAAAAAAGCTGCAATAGTTATTTACCCGATTAAATATTAAACAATAAGTGGGGCGTAAACATTAAGAACATATTTCTTAATGCTTCGCCCCACTTATGTACTTTATCTGACAAACTCACAACTGTTATATTTTATATCTTCCTAGAACTGGTTATCTTTAAAGAATTCCCGCTTTCTTTCAATCATCTCATCTATTCTGCTGATATAATTCCTTACATCCTTGACATTCTCTATTCTCTCAATCCTTACTGAATGATTATCATCCGACTCATTATGGAAAACAACCTTGCTGCTTGCTCCAGCTCCACATGCTATTATAGTCTGTTTCTCTTCCATAATAAGTATGTTATATATACACTCCTTACCTTCCTTTGAATATCCTACATTTTCAAAGTTTCCAGCCATATTCTTCTGCCTGTACATATAATATGGTTCCATATCAAGCTTTTTTGCTGTTTCCTCTGTCATTCTTATGATCTCATCCGTATTTTTTGTTGACAGCTGCTTGTACTTATCTCTCCATATATTAAGCGCGGCTGCTCTCTTTATGGCAAGTGAATGTACCGTAAGACTTTCCGGATTCATAGCCTGTATCTCGCTAAGTGTATGCTTTACTTCGTCAACATCCTCACCGACAAGACCAAGTATTATATCCATATTTATATTATCGAAGCCTTCTTCTCTTGCCATATTGTATACATTCTTTATCTGTTCTACAGTATGCTTCCTGCCTATCAGGTCAAGTGTTTTCTGGTTCATAGTCTGTGGATTAATCGATATTCTTCCAACGTTATGCTTCTTAAGAACCTTTAGCTTATCTAAGGTTATGCTATCAGGACGACCTGCTTCTACTGTGAATTCATGGCATCCATCTATATCAAACAGTCTTTTAAGCTCCGTTATCAGTCTGTCAAGCTGCACTGCACTAAGTGTTGTTGGTGTACCACCACCAAAATATACTGTATCAAGTCTTCTCCCCTTCATGGCTCCTGATACGAATTCCATTTCCTTAATAAGTGCATCAAGATAACTATCAACGTAATCTTTATAGGCTCCTAGTGCATATGATGAAAATGAACAATACAAGCATATACTTGGGCAGAATGGAATTCCTATATACAGACTATAACCATTTTTATAATCTATACGATTCAATATATCCATTTCTTTTCTGGCCACATTAAGTGCAAGCTCTGCCTTCTGCCCACTTGCCTTATGCTTATCCATAAAATGTCTTTTTATCGTTTCTTCGCTTTCACCATCTTCAAGCATCATATATGCTATCTTACTTGGGCGCACTCCCGTAAGATATCCCCATGGAAGTGTCTTTCCGGTTTTTTTACTAAGATAGTCGTATAGATATGACTTGAACTTATCATGCATCTGGCTTTTATTAAGCCCTGTAACATCTGGTACCTTTATGTCTATAATAGTATCAATAATATCCACTGATGTATATTTTGAATCGTCTTCTATACTATCTTTATGATTATCTTTTAGATTCTCTTCTGTACTGTCTTTATGATTATATTTCGGATTATTTCTTGAATTATCGCTTTCTTTATATGCTGTAACCTCTGTTCTTGGATAGAATGAGCGCACCAGCACTATGGCATCATCATAAAATGTATTATCGTCTATTTTAATATATATCATCATTATTCCTCTCTGTATACAGTTTCCCAAAAAAACACTACCTGCACACAATATTAAATATTCTGTCTAGTCTATATATACATAAAATATAAAATTTATAAATCAATTCTAAATTGAAAATATTAATTCACCAGAAACGGATTATTCACTCTTTCATAACCAACGCTTGTGCCTTCTCCGTGTCCCGGATATACCTTCGTATCATCAGGAAGTACCATTACTTTTTCTTTTATTGAACGCACTATTTCACTCATGCTACCTCCAGGAAAATCCGTTCTTCCAACTGAGCCACAGAATAATGTATCTCCTGAAAAAAGCACTCCTATTTCTCTTATATAATAACAGCTTCCACCTTCTGTATGTCCCGGTGTATGAAGTGCTTCTATATCAAAGCCTGCAAGTTTAAGTATTTCGCCATCTTTATGCCATACATCTGCTTTTACTGAAAGCCTAAGCCCATATGCTTCACCAAGATTAATATGTGGCTGTTCAAGTGTATTCTTCTCATCACATGATGCATATACTTTAACATCATATTTATCTCTTATAGCATCTGCTGCCATAATATGGTCAAAATGTCCATGTGTTAACAATATTCCCTTAAGGCTGCATCCTGATTCATCTATCATTCTGCTTATCTCATCCTGGCTGTCTGCCGGATCTATAAGAACACACTCTTTAATATCCATATTACATAACAAATAGCAGTTAGTACCTACCATTCCTAATATTCTTGAATCTATTTTATACATAATTTTTCCTTTTCTTTATATTATTATTTTTAATATTTGCCGCCAATTCATGCATACAGTCGGACCCATTGCTTCGCAATTTATAAGAATCTATATATCATCGTAATATCATTATATGCTATCAAAAAGCCGTTATCAAGAATAATCCCGACAACGGCTCTAAACTGTAACATTTATATGCTATATTTTACACATTATGTTTGTTATTTACATTCTCTATTGCTATATCCATCGCACACAAGCTTCTGCATTATCTAAATTCAGATAATACCTTTTCTGCCAATACTTGTCTTTATCAGCCCGTAGCTCTCTCAATATCTGTGACACCATCTATTTTTCTTAGCTTGTCGATAAGTCTGTTAAGCTCTTCCTTACCTGATACCACAAATCCTAAGTTAATAGTTGCAATATTCTTCTTGTTTACACGGCTGTTCATGAATCTTACATCTATGTTAGCTTCTGTAAACAATCTTGATATATCAACAATAAGACCTTTTCTGTTACCTGCAAATATGTTAATCTCAGCACTGTATTTCTCATCCTTGTTTTCTGTCTGTTCCCACTCTGCTTCTATGAGTCTTGCACGCTCACTTGCCGGGAAGTTTAGTATGTTGATACAGTCTGTTCTGTGGATTGAGATACCTCTTCCTCTTGTAACAAAGCCTACTATTTCATCACCTGGAACAGGATTACAACATCTTGAGAATCTGACAGCAACATCGTGGATTCCTTTAACAACGATTCCACCCTTGCCCTTTTTATTGTCCTTCTCCTTTTCTTTGCTTTCACTTGCTGCTATCTGTTCAAGTGCCTGCTTGTCTGTAATCTCAGACTTCTTTGTCTTTAAGTATTCTTCATTAAGCTTATTGACTATCTGCCCTTCTTTTAAAGCTCCATGTCCAACGGCAGCCATAATAGAATCCCAGTCCTTATAGCCATATTTTCTTAAGGCCTTTTCTACGAATTCAGGTTTATTTATCTCTGAAAGAACTATACCCTTTCCTTTACAATAGTTAGATATAAGCTCCTTACCCTTTATTATATTGTCTTCCTTAAGCTCCTGCTTAAACCACTGGTTAATCTTGTTACGTGCCTGTGTGGACTTAACCATAGATAACCAGTCACGGCTTGGTCCCTTTGAATTCTGTGAAGTTATAATCTCGATTCTGTCACCATTTTTTATCTCATAATCAATATTAACAAGCTTTCCGTTAACTCTTGCACCTACCATCTTATTGCCTACAGCACTATGAATACTGTAAGCAAAGTCTATAGGGTTAGAACCTGCTGGAAGTGTCTTTACATCTCCTGTAGGCGTAAAGCAGTATACTGAATCAGAGAACAGGTTAAGGTCATTCTTAATCGATGATAAGAATTCCTTGTTATCTGACATATCTCTCTGCCATTCAAGTATCTGTCTTAACCAGCTAAGCTTGGCTTCTTCACTCTTGTTTGTCTCACCTGTTTTGCCTTCTTTATACTTCCAGTGAGCTGCAATACCATATTCTGCTATTCTATGCATTTCATATGTTCTTATCTGTACTTCAAAAGGCTGGCCATTGGATGCTATAAGTGTTGTATGAAGTGACTGATACATGTTAGGCTTAGGCATAGCTATATAATCCTTGAATCTTCCTGGAATAGGCTTGTACATCTCATGTATTACACCTAAAGCTGCATAACAGTCTTTAACTGTATCAACCTTAATACGCACTGCAAATATGTCATATATCTGATCAAGTGTCTTATTCTGGTTAACCATCTTTCGATAGATTGAGAAGAAATGCTTAACTCTTCCATCTATCTCTGCTTCTATGCCGGCATTGCTTATATGCATACCGACTTCCTTTATTATACTCTTTATAAATGCTTCTCTGCCCGGTCTGTTGATATCAACCTGCTTTACAAGGTCATTGTAAGTATCAGGCATAAGATATTTCATGGAAAGATCATCTAATTCTACCTTAATCTTAGATATACCAAGCCTATGTGCTATAGGAGCATATATATCCATAGTCTCTCTGGACTTTTCCACCTGCTTTGCTGGTGACTGGTACTGCATTGTACGCATATTGTGAAGTCTGTCGGCAAGCTTTATAAGGATAACTCTTATATCCTTAGCCATAGCAAGAAACATTTTTCTTAAGTTTTCTGCCTGCACTTCTATCTTGTCATGCTGATAGTTAAGCTGTGTAAGCTTTGTAACACCATCTACCAAAAGTGCAACCTCATCGCCGAATTCTTTTGCCACATCTTCACTTGTCATAACAGTATCTTCAACAACATCATGTAAAAGACCAGCTATAATAGACTCTTTATCAAGTTCAAGCTCTGCTAATATAATAGCAACACAAAGTGGATGTATAATATATGGCTCACCTGACTTTCTAAACTGGCCTTCATGAGCCTTTTTTGCAACCTTATATGCACGTTCTATATCTGAAAGGTCAGATGATGGATGGTACATTTTAACTTTTTCTATAAGGTCATTATAAAGCTCCTCCGGGCTTGTAAAATCCGCCGGCGTATCCACTGATTTTTCTACTTTGCTTGTCTTAATATTCTTGTTTCCTGCTAATTCTATATTGCTCTCTGGCATATAATCTCTCCCCCTCGTGTATCTATAATCCGGGTGCACAGCCTGTATATGACTGTTTTATTATATTATAATTTACTCGTTCGTTAATGGTTATAATTATACCTCAGCGTATAACTTTTCCATAAATTCTCTTGTTGCCACTGCATTTTCCGGAACAGTGTTCTCAAGTGTACAATGAACATATGGCTTATGTTCCTTGATTTTCTTAAGCAGAAGTGGGTAATTAAGCCCACCTGTTCCTGCTGCTATTGACTTAAGCTCATCATTCTCAACTACATAATCCTTGCAGTGGACTACTGCGATATCTTTTAATAACAGGTCAAATGCCTTTTCTATAATCTCATCCTGTTTATCAATGTTTCCTGTATAAAGAAGGTTAACAGGGTCAAATATAATCTGAAGGTTTGGAGAATCTATAGCATCAAGCACCTTTCTTGCCCTCTCAACTGTGTTGACTATATGCTTCCATACAGGCTCTATAGCTACTATAACGCCAAACTGTTCTGCATATTTAACTATAGGTCTTAGGTTATCTATAAAACACTGAAGTGCCTCATCTGAATGATTCGCTGGTTCATACTTGTACTCTTCATTGACAGCACCTGTCTCTGTTCCAACAACTCCACATCCAAGTATACTTGCAAATCTTATATGTGCTTTATACTTCTCGACTATCTCCTTATGCTTTTCAGGATTAGGATTGCAAAGATTAAGATAGCATCCAAGAACTGCCACATCAACCTTATTCTCTGCACATAACTCCTTAATATACATAGCAAGTCCAGGTGTCATAGTCTCAACTCCCGGCTTAAACTCCTTTATAGACTTTGAAAGTGCTATATGCATACAATGAAATCCCTGCTTATGTATGTTAGGGATAAGCTCATCAAGTGGTGCATATGCAACATCATGTGCTCTGATACCTATTCTCATAATAATCCTCCATTCTTGCGTGTGAAAAATCTTATTTTTCACACTAATCCTCTTTTCTACGCTCATTTATCACTAAACTTCTTTTCTGTGCGTGTTTAATCTTGAATATTTTATATGTCTTACTATATTCATACATCATGCTATTTAAAATCTACAGATTTATTTCAGTTTAACATATCAATGCCCAAATGTCACTTATAAGTTCAATTTAAGCTTGAATTTAAGCTTGAAATATAAGCTCTATTTAAACTTTGACCTGATACAAAAGCCCCTGTAATGATAATAATTACTCAATAATAAATAAATACTACCATTACAGAGGCTCTCTTATTTTATATCATCTATTGATATACTAGATTGTACGATTAATTATAACATGAGCAATTAGAAACTCATATCATTCTTACTTATAGCATTATAAAATGTAGTCAGTGGTATAAAGCTCTGTGCAAAGCTTTTTCCTGAATCACCCTTACATATAACTGCATCGTCTGTTATTGTCTTTATACCTACTGCTCCACCAGATGCTTCATTTATGGTTTTTCTGAATGTTTTAAGTCCGTACTTCAAATATGAGGCATCTCCTGTAAGCTCATAAGCTATCGCAAGTGACTCAAGCAGAAGTGTGTTGTTACCATTTCTTGCAAGACTAGGAAGTTCCTTATAGTAGAACAGTCCGTTATCCATATAGCAGTTCTCTACAAGATCATCCACCGCATGTATTAACATCTGTTTTACATCCTCTCTTGGGAATACTCTGTAGTATCTCATAACACTTCCGACTGCAACTGATATCATGAAACCTACTCTTATTGCTGTATTATCTGTGTATGGTGATAACCAGTCTCCATATTCTTCTTCCCATTTCTTGAAGCTGTCTATGATCCAGTCGCATTTAGCAAGCCATTTCTTATCATTAGTTTCTACATAAAGTGCTATAAGTGTACGAAGTGCCCAGCCTGTTTCCCTTGCATTGGCTTCACCTGGCACCTGATACATCGGAGTTTCAAGAAGTCTTAAGACATTTTCACCGATTCCAACAGCTGTCTCATATCCTCTCTCATCTCCTGTAAAATGATAATAATCAAGAAGACCTTCAACCCATTCATGTGAGCATACCATAACACCATTCTTACAATGCCCTGCTGTATGCTCCCATTGTCCACCGATTCTTAAAGGATTGCTGCTATAGTGGCATACATCAACATCCATCCAATGTTTTGCTGCTACTATCAGATAATCAAGGAATCTTCTTACTCCTGTTCTTGCATACATAAGTGCGCAGGCATGCGGATAGTCATATTCATTGTTGCTCCAGACCGGCTTTCCGCCACCTCTTCCCTGGACTGTGTAGCCCATATCTACTGTATCACCCCAGTTAAGCATACCATAGCATCTTGAATGTCCATCTGCTTTTGCCATAAGTGCTATTTCCACATCTTCATCATATTTGTCAGGAAATACATCAAGCATTGCACCAGACTCTTTAAATATCTGAGGTGCTATATATGGTCTGTCTGGCATCTGATATATAAGACTTCTGTTGTCTATCTCCCATATATGAGTTTCCGGACTATGCCAGTGTATAAGGAAGTTCTGTTCTTTTGCCATACCTGACTGCATAGTAATCTGACCTACACCTTCTGGCACAAGCATGACCGCTACACCCTCTGCGCATGACTTGATTGCCTTAGGATAATTCTGCTGTGCCTGATGCACTGTTACGCAGAAGCCATCATCAGAATCTGTATAGTCAGCCATAAATGTTCCATATAACACTTCTGCATAATGTTCATTAGCCTCTTTTATAAGATAGCTGTCATCTATCGTCTCATTTACTTCTTCACCATTCTTACCTATGATAAAGCTTGTCTTATAGTTTGAAGTGGCAACTATAGTCCTGATATCTGAAACAGGAGCCCTGTGTTCTATCATATCAAGCTCTCCTATTCCTCTTGTCATAAATATAGGTCCATTGTTATTAGAATTGTCTGTAAGAATATCCCCACATCCAGTTGAATCGTTGCCAGATGCCATATCTATATGTACAAGCTTATCTGTTATTCTGCTGTCCTTTGATTTCTTAATATAAAATACAAGTGATTTTATATTAAGTTCTTCGTCTGATGTATTGATTATTCTATATGATATGTTTACCCATGGTTTTCCTGCATAGGCTGTGATTCGTATCTCAGACTCTATATTCTTATTTTTTATACCTTTTTTATCTTCTTTATCTATAGAAGCGGTATTTCCATCTTTATCAGCCTCAACAACATTATAAGCCTTAGCTGAAAGTGTTACCTCTACAGGACCTGGCTTTACTACACGCCACTCTCCTATAGACATCTTATAATCATTTCCTTCTCTATCCTTTAGAACCGGTCCTTCAAAGTTCTCTTCGGTATATATCTTTCTTCCATCAACTAACCTTGTAAATATACTTTCAGAGTTATCAGATACATCAAACTCTAATTCACCACTGTTTACTGTATAACCTGCTTCTGTCTTCTTTACACATACTTCAGCTTTGTGTACATTTTCATCCTTTTCTATAGGATTATCATAAGACAGCTTAGAAGCTTCTACAGCTTTATCATACTCTTCACTGCTTACAGAAAGAATCACTTTTGTGCGTTTGTTAGCTGGGAGATCTGCCATAAAGCTTATAAACAGAAACTTAACACTTCCATCATCATAGCTTGATGTCACTTCAGGCTGTATAATACATTCCTTTCCATTCTGTAATACTGCTATCTCTGATATGCTTTTAAGTTCACCTTTCTTAAATGGAACTGCTACGCTGACGCATTCCTGAATCCTTGGATACCTATATAACTTATCCAGATAAATATCTAACATGCTTTATTCCTCCTTGTTATTCCACTGTGCAAACCATTTTTAACACAACAAAACTGTATTAATATGGGTTTTTACCGGTTTTTTTTCGCATTTAACTTATATCTTATTATACTCACATTAATATCTGCTAACTACTGTTAAGATTGTCCTTTTTATGATATTATACATATTAATTGACCTTTACCTGCTTTAAGTTAGCAATCAGTACTAAGCATGAAGGTAAATTTATTCACAGAAAGGACTGTACACTTTGAATTATGCTGAAATAAAATATAATGATATTGCCAATGGTCCCGGCGTAAGAACAAGTATATTTGTAAGCGGCTGCACTCATCACTGTAAGGGTTGCTTTAACGAGGTTGCATGGGATTTTAATTATGGCATGCCATTTACTGATGAAACTATTGATGAAATAATAGAATCAATGAAGCCTTCTTATATAGCAGGATTAACTCTCCTTGGTGGTGAGCCCTTTGAGCCAGCTAACCAGAAAGGACTTCTTCCTTTATTAGAAAGAGTAAAACATGTATATCCTGATAAGAATATATGGTGTTTTACAGGCTATCTATTTGATAAAGATATTATGGAGCGTATGTATAACACATATCCAGAGACTGCAAGAATGCTGTCTTTCATCGACATATGTGTTGATGGGAAGTTTGTTGAACAACTAAAGGATATGATGTTAAAATTCAAAGGATCATCTAACCAGAGAACTATTGATGTACAGACCTCGCTTAAGGAGGGGCATGTAGTCATAGCTGATGGTTACTAAAGCTATTTATGCTAATCACAATATATAGAAATGAGGATTTATTTTTATGAAACAAAATGTAAATATTAAAAAACTTACACCTGATGCTATTATACCAACTTACGGAACTGAATACTCAGCTGGTGCAGACCTTTATTCAGGTATGACAGAAGCAGTCACTATAAAACCTGGCACAACTGAATTCATCAAAACAGGTATTGCCATGGAGATACCCGCTGGTCTTGTTGGTCTTATTTATGCAAGAAGCGGTATGGCATGCAAAAAGGGTGTTGCTCCTGCCAACAAAGTAGGTGTTATTGATTCTGACTACAGGGGAGAGATAATAGTTGCCCTACACAACCACTCTGATGCTGCTGTTACTATAGAACCAGGTGACAGAGTTGCACAGATTGTACTTGCTCCTTATATAACAGCTGCTTTTAATGAAGTGCAGGAATTAAGTGATACAGTTCGTGGAGATGGCGGATTCGGTTCTACAGGAACTAAGTAGGAATATTGTTGTTTAATTGAATATTAGTTGGTGACGAACGGACGACAAATATAAGC
>OGKW01001006.1_pt1 | contig 18773 bp, 17 predicted proteins | sample 1572601 | NCBI WGS metagenome assembly OGKW01 (sample SAMEA2581875, study PRJEB24529) | metagenome | biome: Human gut stool | place: China | collected 2011
AGCATTTGGCTCTTTTTAATTATATCGAATTTACACCATTATACAGACTTTATCTCATATGAACAAATCTATACAGAAATAACATAAAAGAATCCGCATAAAAATTACAAATCAAGCTGGTTTGACAGGAAAATAGAGAACTACAAGCAAAATTAAGCTGGTTTCACAATGATGAGCAGGAATCTACATGGAAATCAGGTTGACACCATAGGAATATGCATATATAATTACCCATGATAATTAACAAAGATAATTAATTCTATAAGCATATAATTTAAGGAGACGAATGTATTATGAAACCGGACAAGATTAAGAGAATGCTGGATGCCTGTTATCTGGCTAAGAGGATTAGAGAACTGCTGCCAGAGCTGCCATATGGGGTTGCACCTGCTTATATCCAGTATATTGATGTAATTCATCATCTGCTGGAGACTAATGATTGTGTTAAGATTTCTGATATCAGTGACTGGCTTAATCTTCCAAGACCGGGTGTTACACGTACTGTTAAGGAGATGGAAGCTAAGGGATATCTTAAGAAGACTACTTCACAGGAAGATGCGAGGATAACTTATATTACGGTTACGGATAAGGGAGAAGAGTTGTCTAAGAAGTATGATGCGGATTATTACAGCCGCCTTAGTGAATATCTGACGGACATTACTGATGAAGAGGCTGATTCTATGATTGCAACTATTAACAAATTCTACAAGGTGATGAGCGAAAGGAGAGTTGATATTGAATAATTCAAAATCAGATTTTACACAGGGAAGTATATTAGGAAAGCTGATTCCTTTTATGATGCCAATACTTGGGGCATTAATATTACAGGCAGCATATGGTGCAGTCGACTTGCTTGTTGTTGGAAGATTTGGAACTACTGAAGGCCTTTCAGCAGTATCGACAGGAAGCCAGGTACTTAATTTAGTTACATTTGTTATAACACAGTTTGCAATGGGTGTTACAGTGCTTATTGCAAGATATATTGGTGAGAAAAGACCGGAGCAGATAGGAGCTCTGATAGGCGGAGCTATTGTTGTGTTTACAATGATTTCAGTGGTGCTTTTCGTTGTTATGATTATTTTTTCAAGACAGATTGCAGTTATAATGCAGGCACCGAAAGAAGCAGTAGGTCTTACATCTGTATATGTAAAAATATGTGGCTCAGGAATATTCTTTATAGTTGCATATAATCTTCTTTCAGCAATATTCAGGGGACTTGGAGACAGCAAATCACCTCTTATATTCGTTGCAGTTGCATGTGTTATTAATATTGTGGGTGATCTTGTTCTTGTTGCAGGGTTTAACATGAATGCTGCCGGAGCTGCTATTGCGACAGTCGCAGCACAGGCGGTAAGTGTTGTATTTGCACTTGTATTACTTTTTAAGAGAAAACTTCCGTTTAAGATAACTAAGAAGGATTTCTCAATTAACAGACATTGCAGGAGAGCATTAAAGGTCGGACTTCCACTTGCATTACAGGAATTTCTTACACAGATTTCATTCCTTGCTTTATGCGCATTCGTTAACAGACTGGGATTACAGGCATCGTCAGGATATGGTGTTGCATGTAAAATAGTTAATTTTGCAATGCTCATACCAAGCTCACTTATGCAGTCAATGGCGTCATTTGTTTCACAGAATGTCGGCGCAGGCAACGAAAAGAGAGCAAAGAAGACAATGTTTGTCGGTATTGGAGTCGGACTGGTTATAGGATGCATAGTATTCTTATTCGTGATGTTTAAGGGTGACCTTCTCACAGCAATATTTACAACCGATGAGGCAGTTATTCAGAATGGTTATGACTACCTTAAGGGATTTGCGTTAGAGACAATTGTTACAGCAATTTTATTCAGCATGATTGGTTACTTTAATGGACATGACAAGACGGTATGGGTAATGATTCAGGGGCTTGTACAGACGCTGCTTGTCCGTCTGCCATTTGCGTATTATATGAGTATACAGCCTGATGCGAGCCTTACTAAGATTGGTCTGGCTGCTCCGGTTGCAACTATTTTTGGAATTGTGTTAAATGTGGTATTCTATATTTGGTGTAACAGAAAAGATAAGAAATATATGTAATATTTGTAGAATATTTGCTACATTTCATCAGGTATGTTATAATAACTGACATTAACATAAAGGAGAATTTCTGCGAAAGAAATAAGGTCAGATTATGTTGACATACTCATTTGAAAACATTGGAAAAGAATCAATATATGAATATTTATACAAATGTATCAAGAAGGATATAATAGAAGGCAGACTGGTTAAGGATGAGCATCTTCCTTCAAAGAGAACGCTTGCTGTCAATCTTGGAATAAGCACCATAACAGTAGAGAATTCATATGGACAGCTTATGAGTGAAGGATATATATATTCTGTTCCTAAAAAGGGCTATTATGTATCGGATATTTCAGGTGTTGCAAGGATAAAGCCTGTAAAATATGAAGTTCCCGAAATAACCGCAAAGAAGACTGGATATAAATCGGATTTATCATCAAACAGGACAGATCCTGGAAGCTTTCCATTTGCAACATGGGCTAAGCTTATGAGACGTGTTATAACAGACAGGCAGGATGATCTTATGAAGATATCTCCGGGAGAAGGAACATGGGAGTTAAGAAAAGCAATTGCTATGCATCTGGCTTCATTTCGTGATATGCAGGTAACACCCGGACAGATAATCATTGGCGCCGGAACTGAATATATGTATAGTCTTCTTATACAGCTTTTGGGAAGAGATAAAGTGTATTGTGTTGAAGATCCGGGATATTCTAAGATTGCCAGGATATATGCAAGTAATAATGTGAAATTCTGCTATGCCGGTATGGATAATGAAGGAATGAAACCGGAAGCGGTAAGAGAATGTATGGCAGATATTGTTCATATAAGTCCTACACATCATTATCCGACAGGTATAACAATGCCGGTAAGCCGGCGCTTTGAATTGCTTGCATGGGCTAATGAAAAGCCGGACAGATATATAATAGAAGATGATTATGATTCAGAATTCCGTATGACAGGAAAGACAATTCCGACTATGAAAAGCATAGATATAAGCGAAAAGGTTATATATATGAATACATTTTCAAGAACACTGACACCGACAATCCGAATCAGTTATATGGTTCTGCCACCACACCTTGCCGCAACATATCAGGAAAAACTTGATTTTTATGCATGTACTGTATCTAATTTCGAGCAGTATGCACTTGCTGCATTCATAGAAGAAGGATATTTTGAGAAACATTTAAACAGAATGAGACTGTATTATACGAAACAGAGAGAGGCTGTTCTTTCAGTACTTAAAGAGGAACCGTTCAAATGTGTTGGAAGAGTAAGAGAGGCTGATTCAGGACTGCATTTTATTCTTGAACTTAATACATTACTTTCTGATAATGAGGTAAAAAGAAAACTTGAGGCAGAAGGCATCCATATAAATGCGTTATCTGAGTACTATCATAATAATACTGATGAATACAGCCACAGCTTTGTTATCAGCTATTCTGATATGAAGATAGAAAACTTCAGAATTGCATGCAGTAAAATGTCAGAACTTACACCTTTATGATGATTATTTATGATTGATTGTGAATGAATATAACAGTTGCAAAGAATGTAATAAAGCGGTAAAATCTGTTTATGTGATTTGTAAATAATGTGAGAGGATATTGACAAAAGTATGGTAGACTACAGCATTTTTCCGCTTGATGAAGAGATTAAAGACAAGCTTGCAAAGCTGGAAATAAGTTATGCATTTCAACCTATATTTTATCCGAATGGCAGGAATATATATGCATATGAGGCTTTAATGAGACCTAAGAATATTGGGGTCATGGATTTAATTGAAGAGTTCAGGATAAAGAATGATTTGCATACACTTGAGGTCGCAACTATATTTGGAGCAGTACAGTGTTATGCAAAGCGAGGATACCATTCATATATAGCAATTAATTCATTTCCTGCGGAATCATTTACTGCAGAGGAGCAGGCTGTTTTTGATGAATTCTATGCCGATGTTCTGGGAGATAAGGGGATAATAGAGATTCTGGAATACACAGCACTGGACATTGACAAATGGCAGTCTAAGAAGAATTCAATTAACAGAAGCAGATTCAATATTGCACTTGATGATTTTGGAACAGGCAATAATAATATGATGGCAGTGGATATATTTGCACCACATATCGTAAAGCTTGACAGAAGCCTGATAACAGATATTGAGAATGATGTTGATAAGCAGGAGTATTACTTTTATTATAGAGACAGCTTCCATAAAAGAGGCATCAAAGTGCTTGCTGAGGGTATTGAATCAAGAGAAGAGTATGAATTCTTAAGGGATAATGGTATTGATTTAGTGCAGGGATTTTATCTTGGACGACCGGAATAAGATGAATGCCAGTTTATATTTTTTTTATAAATGCTTTATACAATATATATTAACATATCACAAAGTATGTTGTATTATGATGGAGTAAAGAAAACATTTTTTCTCCCTCATATTTTTTAAAAAGAGCGATGGCAGAGTTAATTTGCCGTCGCTCTTTTTTTGCGCGGACAGCGATGAGAATGTACAAGAAGTGACAGCCGGGAAATGTTAAAAAATATAAGTTGACAACTCCTCCTACAGGCGTATAATATATTTATACATCTGTAGGAGGAGTTTTTATGATTTTATATCATGGTTCTAATCACATAATAGATAAACCATTATATGGAGCAGGAAAGAAATATAATGATTATGGTATTGGATTTTACTGTACAGAGAATATAGAGCTTGCAAAAGAATGGTCTGTATCAGACAATCTGGACGGATATGTTAATATATACGACATGGATACTGATGGATTGAGTATACTGGACATTAACGGTCAGAATTATACAATAATCCATTGGCTTAATATATTAATTAATAACAGGATATTTGACAGTTCAACTCCCCTTGAACGGGAAGCTAAAAGGTATATTACACAGGAGTTTCATGTTGATACTGATAATGCAGATATTATTAAGGGATACAGGGCAGATGACAGTTATTTTTCTTATGCCAAAGATTTTATAAGCGGAATAATATCGTATGAACAGTTATGTAAAGCATTAATGCTTGGTAATCTTGGAGAACAGATATGCCTTAAGAGCAAGAAAGCATTTGAATCAATCAGATTTACAGGTTATCAGAAGGTTGATTATAATGAATGGTATCCTAAGAAAATGGCAAGAGATATGTATGCAAGAAATGGTTATAAGGCAATGGAAAAAGAGAATTATAGAAAAGGTGAATTATATATTACTAAGATTATAGATGAGGAGTTGAAAGCTGATGATTTGTGCATATGACAAGGTTTATCTTAATATGGCCCAGAGAGTAATGGGAAATATGCTTAATTATGCAGTTTATGACTGCGGATATGAATTGTCTGAATATTATAATATATTTCTTGAATCAAGTTATTGTGAACGTTTTGGGAAGGGAGATATATTTGTTATAGCCGGTATGTCAGGTGCAGAGCTGGCTATAAAAGTTTTGGATATTCCAGATGATAAAATAATTATGCCTGGAGTATATGATGGCAGAAGCCAGGAATACTGGACTGGCTGGATATTAGCATATTATCAGTGGTATACAGGAAAGTCTTTCAGGATAATTCAGAAAGAAGTTACTATTGAAAGAATAAGAGATATGTATAATCCTTATCATGAAATGGATATATCCCAGTCAGTTGACAGGATTATAGAGTTAAGCCAGCAGACACGAATGGAAACATATCTTAAGAAATACCGGAAGATGGCAGGACTAACACAGAGCCAGTTATCAGAAGAAACAGGAATACCTATAAAGACGATACAACAATATGAACAGGGAAGAAAGGATATTAATAAGGCACAGGCAGAATATGTGATAAAACTTGCACAAGTTTTATGTTGTAATCCTGTGGATTTATTAGAAATCAGAAAGTGAATTGAAAATTATATATGGAAATTATTTCCATATCAGTGATATAATAATTAATATTTTCAGTATTTCAGGTTCAGTGATATCTAAGGCAATGAGACTGGAATAATATATAACACAGAATAGGGAGAAAATTATGGGAAAGAAAATTGCCAGAATTATAGGCAGGATGTTACTGGTGGTACTTGTTACTATAGTAATGCTGGTAGGAACTTTATTCATTATGATTAAGAGAATATGCAGCGATTCAGCACCTGCTGCCAGAAATCTTTTTATATCAACAGTTCTTGAATCAGGTCAGATGAAGTTTCTTGCTTCGTGGTTCTGTACAGATGCGCAGATTAATGAAGTAATTAATGCTAATAAGATGGAGTCAATGGATTCAGATATTGATACATCTCTTATTAATATATCAACAGATACACAGACGGTTGACAATAACGGAGAAGCAGAGCAGTTTGACGGGAATGGAATAAGAATGGTTGAGATTTCAGGAAGGTCATTCTTTGGAAAAATGCTGATTATAAAAGATCCGTCACAGGTTAAGGTCGGAACTACATACCCATGGGGAGATTACGGTAAGGAACTTCATGAGATTGTAAGCGGAGCAGGGGCTGTTGCTGGAGTTAATGGCGGACTGTATGTGTCATCAGGAAACAGAGGCGGTTCACCGCTTGGAATTGTGGTGCAGGACGGTAAGATTACATATAACAGCCCTTCATCACTTTCCGGTCTTTACTTAATTGGACTTAATAAGGATAATCTTTTAGTTGTTAAAGATATAGATGGTATGTCGGCAGCAGATTTTGAAAGCTACGTTAATGAAGCAGGAATCAGGGATGCTGTAGCTTTTCAGGAGGAAAGCTCTGACTCTAATAATCATTTTGTTCCGCTTATTATTAACAATGAAGCAAGAGTATTGAAAGGTCAGGGAAGCGGGGCTAATCCAAGAACAGCAATCGGACAGAGAGCTGACGGTGCAATTCTTCTTTTAGTTACTGACGGAAGAGGTGCTTCAGGACATCTTGGTGCAACTGCGTCAGATCTGATATCAGTTATGCAGGAATATGGAGCAGTTAATGCAGCCAACCTTGATGGCGGAAGTTCTTCAACAATGGTTTATAACGGCGGATATGAGATGACTAGCGTAACATTTTATTATCAGAATTCATCATGGAAGCTGCCAACAGCATTTGTTGTAATGCCTAAGTAATTGGAAGGAGAACTGTATAGATATGAAAAATAATGCTAAGAAATCTATAAAGATAGGCAGAATCAATATACCATTGAATTACTGGACAGGGCTTGCTGTATATGCAGTGATTCTTCTTATTCTTGCAATCTGTATGATTGTATATACGGGTTCATGCCTTAAGAAATATGAGAATTCACAGTCAGACAAGGTTATGAATGATTTCCTTAATGACTTTACAAAAATGGCTGCTGATAAGACATTAGCCGATAATATTGAGCTTCCAGCCAGCAGTGAGTTTGAGGGAAAAGACACATTTGTCAATATATACATGTCTGAATTAGATGGTACAACTGACTATACATGTAAGAAATCAGAGGGCAGCTATAATACAGAAGAACCTATGTATGACATATATGCTGATGATAAGAAAGTTGCAAGAATGACACTGGAGGCCAAAGACCAGCATGTTGTTCTTGGAATACTTACAGTGTTTGACTGGAAGATTAAGTCAATTGAGCCTGTATTTTCAGCAAAGACTAATGATTATACTGTTTCAATTCCTGAAGGATATACATTTACAGTTAATGGAATAACTGTGTCAGATGATTACAAGACTGGCAAAGTTACAGAGAATCCTGATTTTGTGAATGTTTCTAAATATGTCACAATGCCAAAGTCAGTTGAATATAAGCTTACTGGATTTGTCAATAAGCCGGAAATCAAAGTATATAATGCATCAGGCAGTGAAGTTACTGCAAATGTAGATGCTAAGGGCAATGTATCATTATCCGCATGCGGTGAAATGTCTGATATGCCATCTGAAAGAAAAGAAGAAGCTCTTAATATGGCTAAGGTATGGGATAATTTCCTCACTAATGATTTAAGCGGTTCAGGTCATGGGCTTGCAACAGTGCAACAATATCTTATAGAAGATTCCTACTACTGGAATCTTGCAAAAGATTATGCTTCAAGTGCGGATATTACATTTATCAGTGACCACACATTGTCGGGAAATCCGTATACAGGAGTGACAGTTGATAATTATATTGAATATAATGATGACTGTTATTCATGTCATATTGCATTTACAAAGAATATGACACTTACCTCAGGCGGCGCGAGAAAAGATGTTATTGATTCGACATTCTATTTCGTGAAATATGAGGGCAGATGGGCGATTGCGGATATGATTGCGACTACTAAGTGATTTATTCCATGCAGAAGAGAAGTAGAATATTAAGAAAAATGTGCAGGATGCCAATTAAGGGGTGTCCTGCACTTGTCATGTGTGCTACAATGATTATTGAGAAGAATTATCAATAATGATTTGGGCAGATTATTTAGAAAAGGAAGACACACATGAAGTTAAATGAACTTAAGATTGGACAATGTGCAAGAATTACCTCAGTTGGTGGTGAAGGCGCATTAAGACAGCATTTTCTTGATATGGGCGTAATTCCCGGGGCGGAAGTTACGCTTGTAAAACTGGCACCTATGGGTGATCCAATGGAATTACAGATACATGGCTATGAACTGACACTTCGTGTTGCTGACGCAGGAGAGATTACTATTGATCCTATAGATGAGCGTACAAGAAAACACGAAAGACCAGACCGAATATATAAGTCTGATCATCCGGGACTTGGTGAAACTGGTAAATACCATGCTAAGGGAGATGGGGAAAAGCTTCCTGAAGGAACAAAGCTTACATTTGCATTGGTTGGTAACCAGAATTGTGGAAAGACAACTCTGTTTAATCAGCTTACCGGTTCTAACCAGCATGTCGGAAACTTTCCGGGCGTTACAGTTGACTGCAAGAGCGGTATGATTAAGGGACATGAGAATACATCAGTAACGGATTTACCGGGAATATATTCTATGTCTCCATACAGCAGCGAGGAGATTGTTTCAAGAAATTTTGTGCTTAATGAGAAGCCTAAGGCGATTATTAATATAGTTGATGCAACTAATATTGAGAGAAACATGTATCTTACAATGCAGCTTTTAGAGATGGATGTGCCTATGGTTCTTGCACTTAATATGATGGATGAGGTAGTAGGCAATTCAGGTTCTATTGATATTAATGGCATGGAAAATATGCTAGGAATCCCGGTTATTCCTATATCTGCTGCCAAGAATGAAGGTGTTGACGAGCTTATAAGGCATGCTCTTCATATTGCTGAGTATCAGGAGAAGCCGGAAAGAACTGATTATTGCGATGAGAATGATTTTGGCGGAGCGGTACACAGATGTATTCATGCTGTTATTCATCTTATAGAGGATCATGCAAAGAGAGCCGATATTCCGGTAAGATTTGCAGCAAGTAAGATTATTGAGGGTGATCCTCTTATATTAAAGCTGCTGCAGCTTGATGAGAATGAAAAAGAGATGCTTGAACATATTGTACTTCAGATGGAGACTGAGAGAGGTCTTGACAGAAGTGCAGCAATTGCAGATATGAGATTTACATTTATAGAGAAGATATGCGAAGCTAATGTTGTTAAGCCTAAGGCAAGTAAAGAAAGAATACGAAGCCAGAAGATTGATAAGATTCTTACTGGTAAATATACGGCAATTCCCTGCTTTGTGGCGATTATGCTGGCAATATTCTTCCTTACATTCAATGTGATAGGTGCATTTTTACAGAATGTTCTGCAGATGGGTATTGATGCACTTACTGGCGTTGTTGACAATGCACTTGCAGCGGCAGGGGTGAATAAGGTTATTCACAGCCTTGTAATTGATGGAATATTTGCAGGTGTTGGCTCTGTGCTTTCATTCCTGCCGATTATTGTTACACTGTTTTTCTTCCTATCACTTATGGAGGACAGTGGTTATATTGCAAGAGTTGCATTTTTTATGGATAAGCTGTTAAGAAAGATTGGTCTGTCAGGAAGAAGCATCGTTCCTATGCTGATTGGATTTGGATGTACTGTTCCTGCAGTTATGGCAACAAGAACACTCCCAAGTGAGAGAGACAGGAAGATGACAATTCTTCTTACACCATTTATGAGCTGTTCAGCCAAGCTGCCAATATATTCATTCTTTGTCAGTGCATTTTTTCCGGGAAAGGGTGCACTTATAATGGGAGGCTTATATTTCTTTGGAATCATTATGGGAATTATTGTGGCATTGCTTTACAAAGGAACATTGTTTAAAGGCGAAGCTGTTCCTTTCGTTATGGAGCTTCCTAATTACAGACTTCCAGGCATGAAAAATGTTTTGCAGTTATTATGGGAAAAGGCCAGGGATTTCTTGCAGAGAGCATTTACAGTTATATTTGTTGCAACTGTAATTGTCTGGTTTTTACAAAGCTTCAATCTGTACCTTAATCTTGTTACAGATTCAAAGGACAGCATACTTGCGCTTATTGCGGGAATAATAGCTCCTGTATTTGCACCTTTGGGACTTGGTGACTGGAGAATATGTACATCCCTTCTGTGTGGCGTTATGGCAAAGGAAAGTGTCGTGTCAACAATGCAGATACTTTTCGGAACTGGCATACAGGCAGCACTTTCAACAGCCGGCGCAGCCGCAATGCTTGTATTCAGTCTTCTGTATACACCTTGTATCGCAGCAATTGCCTCGGTAAAGCGTGAGCTTGGTGGGAAATGGGCTGTTATAATGGTTGTATGGCAGTGCCTGATTGCGTGGGTGATGGCATTTGTTGTGCATGCTGTTGTGATGCTATTCTAGAAAGCATTTATTTCATGTGACATTACTGGTGAAAATGTGGTAAAATAATCTAAGATTATGCTAAAAGCAAGGAGCGGATGGTTATGAAATACATTTTTACTAATGGACATATCCTTGATGGAACTAAGGATATGAAAGTTTTGGATGGTCATTCTGTGTTTGTTGAAGATGACAAGATTACTGGTATTGTGAAGGGTAACACTGTACCAGACGGCTTTAAGGAGATTAATCTTGAGGGTAAATATCTTATGCCGGGGCTTATTAATATGCATGTTCATCTTGCAGGCAATGGAAAGCCACAGAAAAAGCAGAGAGATAATGAAAAGACTGTTAAGCTGCTTATGGGAACAGCACTTTCAAGGGCTGTGACATATAAGGTTGTAAAGGATTTTGCAAAGACAGAGCTTATGAGTGGTGTTACTACTATAAGAACTGTCGGAGGTCTGGCTGATTTTGATACAAGAGTAAGGGATGATATCAGAAATGGCAAGGCGACGGACCAAGAATACTTGCAGCTAATGAAGGAATTTCTGTACCAGGTGGGCATATGGCTGGTTCAGTTGCGGTAGCTGCTAACAATATAGATGAAGCACTTGTTCAGGTTGATATTGCAAAGAGTCAGAATGTTGACCTTATCAAGCTTATGATTACAGGCGGGGTGCTTGATGCCAAGGCTAAGGGTGTGCCGGGTGAACTTAAGATGCAGCCAGAGATGGTTAAGGCTGTATGTGATAAGGCACATGCACTTGGATATAAGGTTGCAGCACATGTTGAATCGCCAGAGGGCGTAAGGGTTGCACTTGAAAATGGTGTTGATTCAATTGAGCATGGAGCAAAGCCTGATGATGAGATAATACATTTGTTTAAGGAAAATAATGCATTTTTATGCACAACATTATCACCGGCACTGCCATATGCGCTTTTTGACAGAAGCGTATCTAATGCGTCAGAGGTCGAGCAGTACAATGGTAATATTGTGTTTGAGGGAATCAAGGAATGTGCCAAAGCTGCAATTGTCAACGATATTCCGGTTGTACTTGGCAATGATGTGGGATGTCCATGGATTACACAGTATGATTTCTGGCGAGAACTGTATTATTTCCACAAATATGTTGGCGTAAGCAATGCATTTGCATTATACACAGCAACTCTTAACAGCGCTGTAATGGCTGGCATTGGGAATGTGACAGGTTCAGTTGAAGCCGGCAAATGTGCTGACCTGATTGTGACTAAGAATAACCCGCTTGATGACCTCAGGGCACTTCGTAATGTAGATTTAGTCATGGCGCGTGGCAGATTGTACAATAATCCGAAGTTCAAAACGAAAAATATTGTCACTAAAGAACTGGATAAATTTTGTGATTTATGTTAATTTTATTAAAGAATTTTACTTAAAGGAATAAGATTATGAAGATAGGATTTGATAACGACAAATATTTAAAAATGCAGTCTGAGCATATTAAGGAGAGAATTGCCAAGTTTGACAATAAGTTATATCTTGAGTTTGGCGGAAAGCTGTTCGATGATTATCATGCATCAAGAGTTCTCCCTGGATTTAAGCCGGATTCAAAGCTTCAGATGCTTTTACAGTTAAAGGACCAGGCAGAGGTTGTTATTGCAATAAGTGCAGAAGATATTGCAAGCAATAAGATTCGTGGTGATTATGGAATTACTTATGATCAGGAAGTATTAAGACTTATAGATGCATTTACAGAATACGGACTTTTTGTTGGAAGCGTATGCATTACCAAGTATTTCCAGCAGCCTGATGTTGATAATTTTATTAAGGTTCTGGATGCACATGGAATCAAGAATTTCAAGCATTATAAGATAGCAGGCTATCCTAATGATGTTGCTAAGATTGTAAGTGATGAAGGCTACGGAAAGAATGAATTTATCGAGACAAGCAGACCACTTGTAGTTGTTACTGCACCGGGTCCGGGAAGTGGAAAGATGGCTACATGCCTTTCTCAGCTTTACCATGAATATAAGCATGGAGTTAAGGCTGGATATGCCAAGTTTGAGACATTCCCAATCTGGAATATTCCACTTAAGCACCCTGTTAATCTTGCTTATGAGGCAGCGACAGCAGACCTTAATGATGTTAATATGATTGATCCTTTCCATTTGGAAGCATATGGTAAAACAACTGTTAATTATAACAGAGATATCGAGATATTCCCTGTACTTAATGCTATGTTCGAGCTTATTGCCGGTGAGAGTCCATATAAGTCACCAACAGATATGGGTGTTAATATGGCGGGTAACTGTATTGTTGATGATGAGGCATGCCGTTATGCTTCTAATATGGAGATTATCAGAAGATATTACAAATGTTTATGCGACCAGAAGAGAACTGGTGTAAACAGTCAGGAAATATATAAGATTGAGCTTTTAATGAATCAGGCAGGAATCACACCATCTTCAAGACCTGTTGTTAATGCTGCACTTGAAAAGTCAGCAAAAAGCGGTGACAAACCGGCGGTTGCAATTGAGTTGGAAGATGGAACTATTGTTACAGGAAAAACAGGTGATTTGTTAGGTGCTGCGTCATCAGCATTGCTTAATGCATTAAAGCAGCTTGCTGGAATAGATGATTCAGTTGACCTGTTATCACCTGAGTCAATCAGTCCAATCCAGACTTTAAAGACTAACTATCTTGGCAGCAGAAATCCAAGACTTCATACTGATGAGATTCTTATTGCACTCTCATCTTCAGTTGTAGCCAATCCTTTAGCTGATAAGGCATTAAAGCAGATTCCTAAGCTTTATGGCTGTGATGTTCACTCAACAGTAATCCTTTCATCTGTTGATAAAGATACATTTAAGAGACTTGGAATGAACCTTACATGTGAGCCTGCTTATGAGGAAGAAAAGAGATTTCATAAGAATTAGTTATTGACACACATGCACGCATTTGATATTATTTATCAAGTAACTTAATATTCCATGAGGGAGTAGTTAGCGCGGAAGTGTGATTTGTCAACATTCTGATTATAATAGAGAGTATAATCTGGCAAATCTTAAATAATGAGACTCATGTATATCAATTATTTTCAGTGTGCAATATCACTGAATCTGGTTGATATACATGAGTTTTTTTATACCCCTCGGAAAAAGAAAAAGCAGAAAAATAAGGAGATTTATATGGGTAATTTTATTAATAACGCGCCATTTGCGCTTGTAATTGTGTTCCTGATTATCGGTTTTGTGCTGCTTATTAAAGGTGCAGACTTTTTCGTAGAAGGAAGCTCAAGTGTAGCAAAGAGACTACATGTTCCGTCTATTATTATTGGACTTACAATTGTTGCAATGGGAACATCGCTTCCAGAAACGGCGGTCAGTGTATCTGCATCAATTACAGGCAACAATGAGCTTGCAGTAAGTAATGTAGTCGGTTCTAATATATTTAACCTGATGGTTGTTATTGGCGTGTGTGCAATGATTGCAACAGTAAATGTTGCAAAAGAAACAATAAAAAGAGATATCCCATTTTCACTTATCTGTGCAGGACTTTTATTGATTTTAGGAATCCTTGGGGTTGGTGATAAGTCAGGAATGATGCTTGGACATTTTGATGGTGTAATATTTATCGGTGCATTTGCAGGATACATTTTTTACATGATTAAGATTGCACTAAAGGCAAGCAAAGAAGGCAAAAAAATCGAGATTGAGGGCGGTTCTGATGAAGATATTAAGTTGATTTCAGTTCCGCTTAGTATTCTGTTTATTATTGGCGGTGCGGCTGCGATTGCAGTAGGCGGAGATATTACCGTAGACGCTGCCTCAAGGATAGCTAGTGACCTTGGAATGAGCCAGACACTTATAGGACTTACAATTGTTTCAATAGGAACATCTCTTCCGGAACTTGTAACATCAATTGTTGCGGCTAGAAAGAATGAAGTTGATATGGCACTTGGTAATGCAATTGGTTCAAATGTATTTAACATACTTATGGTACTTGGTATTGCATCAGCAATCAGCCCAATCAGCATAATTACAGAAAATATTATAGATTTGTGTGTGCTTATTGTATTTACAATATGTGTATGGATATTTGCCGGAACAAGGAAGAAAATCGGAAGAATCGAAGGTTTTTCAATGGTTGCACTTTATGTGATATATGCAGTTTATATCATAATAAGATAAATGAGGTAACATACCAATGTTGTTGTTTTTAAAAGTATTTTTTACTGAATTCATAGCTGAGATGGGCGATAAAACCCAGCTCATGCTTATTGCTCTTACTTCTAAATATAAGTTAAGAGATATTATATTAGGAACTGCTGCAGCAATTCTTGTACTTAACGGACTTGCTGTTTTAGCAGGTGGGCTTGTCAGTGAATTCATTCCTGACTGGCTTATAAAGACTATTGCAGCACTTGCGTTTCTTTATTTTGCTGCATCAACCATTGCCGGGGAAGAAGAAGAAGAAGGCAGCGGCAAATCAAAGATTAAGTTTGCACCACTTGCAGTTTTCTGTACATTTTTCATTGCAGAGCTTGGTGATAAGACACAGCTTACAGCCATAACATTTGGTGCTAATGAAGGTATGAGTGCAGCTCTTGTTGTATGGATAGGATGTTCGCTCGGACTTTTTGCAGCTGACATTCTTGGTATGTTAGTTGGATATCTGTTAAAGAGCAAGACTCCGGACGGACTGCTTAATACACTTGCATTCGCAATATTCTCGATATTTGGTGTATTTACACTTTATCAGGGACTTAAACTTATAAGGGCATCTGTCTGTCCGATTCCGGTATGGCCAATACTAATAGCTGCAACTGTTGTTTTTGTTGTTATATGTGTCTGTCTTTTTATAAGAAGAGAGAAGAAAGAAATTAATTAAAATGAAAGTAATCGTATCATTTTTTATGTGATGCGATTATTTTTTTTGTAAATGTGTCGATATAATAATTAGAAAAGTCAAGGAAGACTTTATCCAATAAATTTTCGTTCAAGGAGGAATGAATTATGAGTAGTGTATATTCAGGGAATTTTTCCCAGATAGCCGGTTCGTATGCAGATACAGCGGCTGTTTATTCTAAGTCAGAGACAACTAAGACCGATGAGACAAGCGGAAAGAAGAAAGTCAGTGGTCAGACTATCGGTAATCCCCAGTTAAGCGAGAAAGCAAGCAAATATTATGAACAATTAAAGAAAAAGTACTCTAATATGAATTTTATTCTTGTAAGTGAGGATCAGAAAGAGAATGCCAAGGCTAATGCGGCAGGTTATGCTAATTCCAATAATATGGTTGTCCTTATTGATGAGGATAAGATTGAAAGAATGGCTTCTGATGAGAATTACAGAAAACAGTATGAAGGAATTATTGCAAATGCTGCAAGTGGAATCTCACAGCTTGCAAGCAGTCTTTCAGCAACAGGAACTAGTGTAAAGGGCTTTGGAATGCAGGTTAATGATAATGGTACAGCATCATATTTTGCTGTGCTTGAAAAGTCAAGTGCTGCACAGAAGGAGCGCATTGAGAAAAAGGCTGCAGAAAAGAAAGAAGCTAAGAAGACAGCCGAGAAGAAGGCAGAAAAGAAAAAGAATGAGGAGCGGCTGGAAAAGAAACGCAAAGAAACCGGAGATGTCGATGATACTGACGATACGGAGACGGTAACAGTGACAGCTTCATCAATAGAAGAACTTCTTGAAAAGATAAAAAATCAGGAGCAGCTTTTCTTAAGTGATACAGTAAGAACTCCACAGGAGAAGAATGTGGGGCAGAATGTTGATTTTTCTGTATAATGTCAGGGGGTGTGCCTAGTGATATTATCAGGAACAATAGCAAGTACCGTACAATTGCAGATGCTTAATAACAAGTGGATGCAGAAAAAGGAATCTGGCAACGTTTTATCTAAGCAGGAGTTAAATGAACGTTCTACATGGACATCCGAGCAGTTTATGATTGCAGATTTTCAGGACCAGTTAGAACACAATCGGGAAGCAGAGAAGCGCCAGAAAATAGATAATAAGATTATGTCAGGTGGGAGTCTTTCGCCGGAGGAAATATCTTATCTTGAAAAGAATGATCCTGTTGCTTTAAAGAAATATCGTGAAACTAAAGAAGAAAAAGAAAGCTATAAGGAAAAACTGAGACAATGCAAGACTAAGGAAGAGGTTGACCGTGTAAAGCTGCAGAAGCTTGGAGAACTGGAGAGTTCATTAAGTAGTATCGTCAATGACCCGGCAATACCTAAAAGTGCCAAGTTAGCGAAAGCACAGGAAATACTTGCAAAGACTAACAACATTGAGGCTGCACATCTTGAGTTTGTCAAATCCGCAGATTATCAGAGTATGCCAACTGATGAAGAAAAGAAAGAACAGGATGCAGCAGATAATGATATATCAGATGAGATAACAGACAGCGAGAAGGCTGATAATGCTGAACTTACTGACGTTTCTGATAATATACCAGATAAAGCAGATACTGTAGATACAAAAGTATCAGATAAAACATCTGAAAAAGATAATCACAAGAAAGAATACAGTACAGAAATTAAGAAAGTTAGCCGAAAGCTTAAGAAAGGTTTTGAGGCGGCTGACATGCATGTTGACATAATTGTATAATGAGGTAATCACTTCGTTAAACTGCAATTTAGCGAAGTGATTAAAATGTGTACTTTACTACTGTAACGAGCAATTTTTAAGTGAAAGAAGATGATTTCAAGGATTTTCCAGACGAAATTAAAGACCTATTTAGGCACTTATTTGAGTAACTGCAAAACGCCGATAAATCCTGATTTATCGGCGTTATTTTATCTATTATTATCTATTATCGACCTTTTCTGGATACATATCATGGTTTGCCATTCTGTTAAATGCTATCTCCTCCCATTTTGTTCCTGGTTTTCCATAATTACAGTAAGGATCTATTGATATTCCACCTCTAGGAGTAAATTTTCCCCATACCTCGATGTATTTTGGATCCATAAGTTTTATCAAATCTTTCATGATAATATTCATACAGTCTTCATGAAAATCACCATGATTTCTGAAACTGAATAAATATAATTTTAATGATTTACTTTCCACCATTTTAATGTTTGGTACATATGATATTGTAACAGTTGCAAAATCTGGCTGCCCTGTTATAGGACACAAACTTGTAAATTCTGGGCAATTAAATTTTACAAAATAATCATTACCCTGATGTTTATTCTCAAAAGTCTCTAACATCTCCGGTGCATAATCACTTGGATATTGTGTTTTCTGATTTCCCAATAATGTTATATCTGCTGTTTCTTCTTTACTTCTTCCAGTCATAATTTTCTCCTTTTTATTCCATAGCTGGATCATTAATTCCGTTTAACTCAAATGCTCTGGCTCTATCTATACATGTTCCACACTTTCCACAAGGTTTTTCGCTGCCTTCATAGCAGCTCCATGTGTACTTATAAGGTACATTTAGCTCAAGCCCCTTTTTTACAACCTGATCCTTTGTTGCATTGATAAATGGTGCTACAACCTTAATCTGCTTTCCACTTCCAAGATATATAGCCTCATTTATTGCATTATTAAAATCACTGCTGCAGTCAGGATATGCACTTCCAGCCGCATCATCCGCATGTGCCCCATAATATATCTCACTGCAGCCTTTTGAAATTGCTATACTGGCAGCACTTGATAAAAATAACCCATTTCTAAATGGAACATATGTTGAAACAGGAGAACCATTTGTGCTCTTAATCTGCTCATCATATGATTCTTTAGGTATTTCCTTATCAGAATGTGATAATAATGAACAATCACTATATTGAAATATTTTTGCAAGGTCAAGATAAATATGTTCTACATTATAGTATTTTACTATTTTATCTGACGCTTCTATCTCTTTTGTATGTTTCTGCCCATATGATATTGATAACGCAATAACATTTTCTGGACCATATTTTTCTACTGCCATACCAAGGCATGTTGTAC
>OGKW01001010.1_pt1 | contig 18745 bp, 16 predicted proteins | sample 1572601 | NCBI WGS metagenome assembly OGKW01 (sample SAMEA2581875, study PRJEB24529) | metagenome | biome: Human gut stool | place: China | collected 2011
TCGATCTTGAACTTCGTCAGATCAATCAGATAAATAACAACAACAGGTATCGCAACTCCTAAGACCAGTGCAGCCAAATAAATAACGCTTCGTTTAGGAGATACCGGAATATCGTCAGCGATTGCTTCATCGATTATCTTTGCATTATTAGCAGTTGCCGCAAGCGCAATTGCATTTTCTTCACGTTTCTGTAATAGCATTAAATATAATCCTGCCTTAATCTCTTGCTGACGGGCAATACTTACATAAGCTCGTTCTTGTCCCGGAGCATTACTTATACGACGAGAATAGCGACTCGCCTCACGGTCAAGATTTGACTTAGTAATGAGCAACCCTTGTAAAGTGCCTTCAAGAGTAGCCTGCACATTAGCTTTCATAGCACGGATACTCGTATCCAAGTTTATGATAGCTGGATTACTTTCTGTAGAAGTACGCAACAGACGTTTGCGTTCTACAAGCATTTCATTGTAGCGTTCAATCACTCCGATCAATGCAGCATCTTGCAAACCGATATTACTAGGTAAAACTTCATACTCATTACCTTTAAGATATTTACGTAAGTCATTGATCAAACTGATCTGCGTCCGGTTCTCCACACTTTTCTTTTCATACTCAGCGTTACCAGCCAAAGCTATTTGCGCCTCACTTGTCAAATCCGTAATACCCGCATCGCGTTTAAACGATTCCAAATCAGCTTCCGTACTTCCTAGTTCTTTCGAAATAATTCCGATGCGTTCATCAATAAATTCAGCAGTCTTTTGAGCTATCTCGTTCTTATCATTATTTGTATTTCTATTATACATCTCCAATAGCTTATCAATAAAGTCCTGCCCACGTTGTAAACTGGAATTTTTTAGTGAAATCACCGCTACAGAAGTCATTTTAGAAGTCGGTTCGACAGACATTTTTTTACAGTACGATCTTGCTACATGCATTGGTTTGTTTATAGTAGCAGTTATATGACCCACATTTACACCCACTTGTGGTTCTTTTGTTTCATTTTGCAAAGTAATTGAGCCAACCTTATGAAAGAAAGCCAATGTGCCTTCATCGGTCGGAAAAATAGCAGGTAGCTTTTCAAAATGTCTTTGATACTCCTTTTCACCCACAGTCACATTCACATCCATTCCCCCCTTCGACTGTAAAATCATCTCCACCATCATCGGAGTATTCAATTTTTCAGCCTCTTGAGGTGTTAGACTCACCTGTACTGGTGATGTTTTATATAAATCTTTAGCAGGGAATTCATCCTCATCTCTATAAGTTATATATAATCCCAACTGATTAACAACCTCTTTTACGAGTGTCTTGGAACGCAACACCTCTAACTCATTATCAATATTTTTAGAAGAAGTCATTAAACCGCTCAATCCTATATCTTCCAACTCTGAAGAAAGCCCTGCTCCACCGCCTTTTTTATCATCTTTTATAAGGATCGTAGCTGAAATATTATAAATAGGTGTAGTCCAGTACAAATAAAACCAGGCACCCACCATACATATTAATATTGCACCTATAAACCAAGGCCAATGAATAATATATTTGAAAAGCAATGCTCGGAAATCTATCTGTTCCTCATTCATGTCATACTCTTTTTCGTATTGATTTACTTCCTTCATAGCCTTTTTATTTCAAGATATTAAATAATAAACTGGCAATAGAAACCAGAATTGAAGTAGCAGAAAACCACAAGCTAGTGCTGGTTCCGATATCCGAATTTCGAGCTTTTGCTTTATTAGGTGTTACATAAATAATGTCATTTTGCTGCAAATAATAATAAGGGGAAAGAATCGTCTCAGCTTTATTCAGATCCAATGGAATAATCTCTTGCTTACCATGAGCATCTTCCCTTATTAATTTAACGTCATTACGTAATCCGTATACTGTCATGTCTCCTGCCATTGCCAACGCTTCTAGTAAATTCACTTTTTCATTCGTAATGGTAAAAGTACCAGGCCGGGTAACTTCACCAATCACTGAAATCTTATAATTCACCATACGTACAGTTACAATAGGTGTTTCTTTTATATAAGGCTTTAGCTTTTCTACAATCATTTGTTCAGTTGCCTTCTTGGTCAATCCTCCTACATGCAGTTCACCCAACACAGGGAAGTTGATTTTGCCTTCATTATCTACCAAATATTGCTGCAAGACCGGCTGAGTTGTGGTATAACTCAAAGCTGCATTATTCTGTGTAGCAACCGTTAGGTTAAAAGGTACTGCCAATTCAGGACTTGTACATGATACTACAATTGTTAGTAAGTCTTTAGGCATAATCTTTGCATCATATAGTTGTTCGTTCTGAACTCCATATAATACAACCTCAGCATCTTGCAGATAAGGAACTTTCTTGTAAGATTGGCAAGCGACGAATAAAAAAGAAAGTAATAAGCCTACTACCAATTTATTTAAATTTCTCATAACCATAAATCAAAAATAAGTTATTTTATAAAGTGCAATTTTCTTCTAATCAGCCAATATTACGCTCTACAGTCTATATAGCTTAGGAATGGCATTTACTACCCGAATCACCTTTTCAAAGTCAAGCCCTACAGTATCCATATACCAACGTAACGACTCATAACGAGGCATATTCTCTTCTTCAATCATTTTCAAAGCCTCATCCCTTGTTATCATACCCTCCCTAATTTGATTACTTCGAAATGTATCAAATTCTGAAAACCCTGCAACAGTATAATAAATATAATTATAGAAACTAGCTGTGCCATCACCAATTCTCCATGAAGATTTAATGTCCGTTGCTCGTTCCCAGTCATATTCATCATTCAACAAATTCTCCAGTTCCATTTCATTCCATTGATAATAGTCAAACAAATGAAAGTAGTCTTTCTTAGGAGCAATATATCGTGCAGCAAAAGAGCCAAGACTATCAAATATGGATGAATTGATGTATCCAGGGCATTTTAAAATATTACCACCTACGAACCCGAACAATTTTAATTGCTCAATTTTAGATAATGAATAGATTGTTTTCTTCGCAAAATTAGGTTTAATTCCTGCAAATCCCGTTTTAAAATCCGTATTTTCCAACTTATTCATTCCCCATAAATTAAGCTTTATGCCTCTTTGCTTCTTTAGTTTATTGCAATAATAGAAAAACCATTTATCACCAGCCATAAACAAAGGAATCATTCCTAATTGAGGATTTCTCAACCAAGCTTCTATATTTCTCTTTATATTTTTTCTTTTTTGTACGATATCAGCCTTTACGATTACATTCTCAACCCCCAACTTTTTACATACCTTTTCTGCATTTCGATAAGCCAAATCTGTTGCCATTCCCCAATCATATGTAAAAGCAATTGGGTTTAATCCCAGTTCCTTTTTCACAATATGCAAAGCATATGTACTATCCCTACCTCCACTAAATGGAACTATACAATCATGACTTCCATCATTTCTTCTATATGGTTCTATAAGTCTTCTCAAATCATCTAATGAACTTAATTTCTCTGATGGCGTGTGATTTCTGCAATGATCACAAACCCCTTCATCATCAAATTCAATAAACGGAAAAGTCTCTGGCAACAAACATTTTGTACATCGTTTTATTTTTCTAATAGCTTCAACATTATATTCTAATAAATTACCAAAATTATTAGACTGTCCACTGTTATACTTTAAGAAATGATATTCACTTCTTTCAAATTTATCTCCAAAATCCACCATAGGTTGCTACGCATTAAAAATTAGTTATATAGTTTTTCATAAGGAATATATTAAAGAGAATAATTCTATCATTTAAACCAGTATTGATAGGCTGTATTCTCTTGCATAGTCTTTATACTTTGAGGATAATTTTCAATAAACCAAACCAAAAAACGTGTAGGATTTATATTTTCCTCCTCTATCTTCACACGCACATTATTATCCTTTAGAAATTGCATATTACTCGTCAAGTTAGTAATGATATCATCTACTTTGTCCGGAATAATCGTACTAAAAGCATAATCCGGATATTTTTTCACTTGCTCCTGTATATTTCCCACATCTTGCAAAGGGTTGATATAGATATAAGGAGTACCTAATACACCTGCCTCCGATGCCATCGTAGCCCCTTCCGATATTATGAATGCCGCATTTTTAATAACAGAATGTATTTTTTCAGGTGCTATCTTAATTAGATATTTATCGACAATATTATCACATATAGTTTGCTCCAAAGAAACAAATACTGGGACAATTTTCGACAGCTCTTCCACCCATCTTCTTTTGTAACTCCAATCTATCGGTTTTACTTTCATATCATGAACTGCATCATAAGCTATATAACGAAATAACACATAAGGAGTTCCCTTTTTTATATGTAAGTCATCATAAATACTTTCATCGTTTGTAAAGGTCGAACTGTGAAGATACAATTGTTCCATATAGGCATGAAAAAAAGTTTGCAATTTCCCCATATTTAAATTAAAATAATAGGGAGTTAAAACATTGGGATAAAATAATTTATATAACGAACGATTAAGGTGATTATGTTCTGTATCATCAAGCAATACACAAGGCTTTCGAAAAATAAATGAAACAATAGCACACGACGACGATGCAAAACCCATATAAAAATCCGGTTGTTCTTTAATCGATAATTTCAAGCAAAATAAAAATGTTTTCAATAACGTAAAAACAGCTTTAAATTTAGTCTGTTTCTTAGGACGCTTATTTCGGGTATAATGAATTATATTATAATACTCCAACAAATAAATAATCATCTTATCATCCCTATTCATAATCACAAAACTATGTCCTTTATCCTCCATTATTTTAATAAAATTTCGAAAATAATGTACGTTTGCTGCGTGATCAATATCTATAAGTATTCTCATTTTTTATTATATATATTTCCTCTTAAAAGTATTCTTTTACGGATTAGTTATTTGATTATAGGCTTGTTGTAACGTCAAAAAATCAGCTCCCTTATTCTTAAGCCTCTCAATTATTTCAATATAATCTGATTTCACATTAGGAAAATCCAGTTCATAATAATTATTATTATGAAAGTTTATCACCATATACGATTCATTTTCCTCACAAATATTACACAACTGTTCAAAACGTTCCCATTTATCTACCATTTCAACAAAAGGATAATCCATGATTACTAATGGAATTTCACAAAATTGAGCACACGTAACGGGGAAGAATGGAGTTATCCTATTATCTTTAAAACCAATATCCTTTGTATACCCCCAAGTTGAGTCATATAAAAAACCTGCCTGCTTTTGAATTTGATTTGTTTTCTCAGAGAAATTCAAATAGTGCTGTCGAACCCCTACAACCTTATGCCCTAATATTCTCTCAATATTATGTTTTTCTTTTTTCAATAGATCCAAATCATTATATGAATTATATGATCCATGAACACCTATCTCCCATCCATTCTTATCGAGAAAGCGCATAATCTGATGAATCTTTTTATTATTTATTTTATATCTTCCTAATGACAAGACCCACGTTTGGGGCTTTAGAAAATTAAATCTAATGCTCTCGTCTAAAAAAAAGCATGTTGATTTCACTTCATAATAATTCTCAATCTCAATTATATGATTAAACCCCCAATAAGGATTTCTATCAAAAATCATTCTCCAAAGACATTTAAACGTCAATCCTACATCTCCCCTTTTTAATACTCTTAATGGTTTGGTTAAATATTGATAGGTTTTATCTATTCTATCAATATCGTGAGACAAGCACACTTTGATCATATATTTTCTTATATTTTTGTGAAATATGACTCCAGCTGTACGCATCTGCATAATTCACACAGTTAACTGAAATATTATAATAATCATCACATATTTTCATTATTTTATCTGCTACTTCATAGTAATTATTATATTGAACTGAATAACCCACTTTCCCATCTTGATACTGCCCGTCAAAACCTTGATTTCTAGTATATATCACAGGTAAACCTTGACTTATAGCTTCTGCATAAACCAATCCGAAAGTCTCATGTTTTGATGGCATAACAAAGATATCCGCATTACGCAAGTGCTCAATGATCTCTTCTTTAGAACAATAGGGATAATATTTAACCATATTCTCATTTTCTAATTTATGAAAATACCGTTCATCTATCACCTTGCCAATCAATGTCAATTTTACTTCATATCCCTTTTGAATGAGTTCCTTACAAGCCTTTACAATAGTAAGTTGATTCTTGTTGTTGGATATTTCAGCCACACAAATAAGTTTGATATTTTTATCTATTATTTTCCTTTTAGGATTCTGTTTATTCTCCAAAAAGATATCATCAATTCCATTTGTTAAAACGACAGACTTTTCTTTTATTGATTGTATATATTTCTTTGGAACAAAATTACCGAGCACATAATCCTGATAAGCTTTCGATATAAAAATCACTTTAGATGCCCCAAGCATTATTTTACAAGCATGGTTTCGTATAGTTATCCTATATTTCAAATACTGATATATATCTGAATTCCGAATTGTGACAACATAAGGAATATTATAACGTTCTTTTATTTTACGTGCTGCATAACCTCCATAAAACAAACGATGAATATGCAATATATCAATCTGAGATAAATCTATTCTTCTACTAATATCATCATAAATATACTTTTGTTGTCCCCAATATAGAAATTTAGATACTTTACTATATTTCTTGTCAATCATGTATATGCCTGATTGTTCTATACTATAATTGTTATTCCATCTTGGAACATATATAATATTTTCGAATCCTATTTTTCTAAGATTCGAGAAAAAGACTTTATACAATCCACGGTCAAAATAGCTTGATGCTATATGTAATATATTCATAGCCTTATAATTCAACAAAATTAGTTCTCATTACATTATACACTAAAATAATGAAGAATACTACTATAACATAAATTCTATACAAACGAAGATTTCTTTTAAGGTCCAAACAAAAATAATTGATTCCGTATGCCATTATAGGAACTAAAAATAGAATTATTGTAAATTGATATCTATAATAAGTTAATACTCCAACCATAGCGTTCACAATAATCTGAATAATGAAAGGTATCAAAAAGATGGACAATATCTTTATTTTTCTATGCTTTACAATATAATATGTACCAAGAAACCCCCAAAACATAAGAATTATACGTATCAGATCAACATGTATCCTATATAATATTCCTATAGATTGTATATTAAACGAAGATCTTAAATCAAGAAATGATGGTAAGGGAAATAATGTAGCCAATGGTAGAAGTGGAACTAAACCCAATTTAGACAAAGCTGAAGATTGTTCCATCTTTTCTTGAAAATATTGTTCATCAGCATTTATTTCGTTATATCTACCTAGCAATTCACTCTGAATCGAATCCATAATATAAGTATCATTGAGCACTAACACTAACGAAATGAAACAAACGAACATTGGAACGATTTTCATTTTTCCATTTATTAGAAAATAGCACATACAAGAAAAAAGTACTATAGCAGCCAAGTGCCCCCTAAAAAAGAAAATGGATAGAATTGCAAAAAATAAAACACAAAATCTAAAAACCGATAGTTCCTTCAAAAGTAATACTACATTATAAATACTGATGCTAACTAGAAACATCATCAATGATTCTTTTAAGAAAAATCCAGAAATATAAGCAACCGTTGGAATAAAAGCATATAATATTCCTGATAATTTTGCGATTCGTTCATTCAACACAATTCTCACAGTTTTTACAACAAGAATAACTGTAATACCTGTAACAATAGCATTCAATAATTTAACGACTAATTGTCCATCACCAAAAATATAAAAAATGGTTCCACACCAAATAGGAAAGCCTTGATCACTTATGCCGGAGAGTGCCAAAAATGTCTTCATTGACCTTTCATCCTTTAATACCAAATTAAAAAATGATCCATTAGTAATATATTCATAATTATCTGTTATACCTATATCATATGGGAATAACTCAGGAGTATAACAATAAGACAGCAAGAATTGCAGACATATATACGCAAGACAATAAAACTGAGAATACCAAAATATATTTTTTAGAAACAGGTTATACTTTGTTTTTGAAGCCATCGTAATAGAATTACTAAGTGCTATAAGAAATAGACCGACAAATATAATATTAGTCAAAAATGGAAATATTCCCATAAATGTCGATGCAGGATATATAACCAATAGAAAGAATGTCACAAAAAAATATATCAAAAAGACACTTATCAGCAACAAACGTGTTATTCTAATCATTTATTTCTAAATTTTATAATCTTTGCTGGATTACCCGCAACTATTGCAAAATCGGGAACATTTTTAGTCACTACCGATCCACTTCCAATAACAGATTCTTTTCCAATCACACTTACATTATGCATTATGATTGAGTTTGCACCTACGAAAGCGTTCCTCTGTATGGTTAATGACTTTCCAATAGGCATCGATTTATAATCATATCCATGATCATGAGTAATAATATATACATTACTTCCTATATGAACATCTTCTTCTAACACTAATCCACCAGTAAAATCTATTGTACAATTGTTCACTATGCTAACGCCATCTTTAATAACTAATCGTTTGGTATCACTATTTTCTACCATTAATGATACATTTTTTCCAAACTTCACATTATTCCCAATCTCAATACAATTGGGATAACGATATTTAACCATTGAAGACAATCTGATACCCTCCCCACATTTTTTAATATTATGAACAAATATAAACGTATAAAAAATTCGTAGGATTCTTTCTCCACCAATTACAAAAAGACTCCATATAAAAGCTGGCACACCTGATAATCTACCATTCCAAATCTTATTCATCAATTGTTTTATATGCATCTTATTAATTCCATAATTTTTCTATAATCAACCAATCTAAATAATTTGCAAAGAATTAATGCACTTGCTAACCCTACAGACATTTGAGTAAATAATAATATATAGATTGAAATATTGAAAAATGATACTGAGTAAACTAAAAAATATATTATACTAGACACAATAAGAATTGGCATTAAATCCCTTAGTTGCGAAATTAATGTATAGTCGATGATCCTAGAAATAAAACAACAATCTACTATATATGTAATTACTCCAACAATGACTGATCCCCATAATAAAAAATAGATTCCATAAATAATTCCAATTATTATAGGAAAAATTAGCATTATCTTTCTTACTATATCTAATACCATAAATATATCAGAGCGTCCTTTTACCTTTAATATATTTAAACTACAAGTATGTAAAAAATAAAAGATTCCTGAAATGCAAGTAACTTGTAGAAAGCCAACAGCATCTATCCAGCGCTCTCCAATAAGTACTAATATTAGGTTTTCCGATACTGCCGATAACAATGACATTAATATAAATATCACTAAAGATGAATATCTTAAAATCAATACATATGCTTTCTTTAATTGCTCAATATTATCTTGAATAGAGCTAAGTACTGGATAGGTTACTCTATTTATTATCATAGGAGTATTATTTGAGATTATCCCACTAAACTGTTCAGCACGCGAATAACACCCTAAAATATTCATAGAAAATGTCTTCCCTATCACAAACTGATTTATTTGTTGCCAAATAGAATCAATAATTTGAACAACTGTTATCTTCCACCCAAAAGAAAAAAGATCTGATACCCTTGCGATTGAAAAAGTAAAAGAAGGTTTCCAATTACTTAATAACCATAATAAAATAGACTCAAAAAGATATTTTGTTATTTGTTGCCACACTAAACTCCATACCCCAAATCCATTATACGCTAATACGATTCCGATAATACCACTTAAAATAGAGGTTGAAATAGAAATTATTGACAACTTTTTGAAATTTATAATCTTTATCAATATAGTTCGTTGTATAACAGTAAATGCATAAATCAATAATATACTTCCCATTAATCTTAATACGTCTGTTAATTCAAAAATATTAAAAAAAATACTTATTAATGGGGCTATAGCATAAAGAATTCCATACAAAAAAGCACTAACAACTATATTCAAAAAAAATACTGTACTAAAATCTACTGTATCAGCATCTATTTTCCTTATCAATCCCTGAGAAAAGCCACTATCAATCAAACAATTAAATAATGCAAGAAAAGCCAAAGCTATTGCTATTAAACCATATTCACTTGGAAGAAGGACTCTTGCCAACAAAATACCAATAATAAATGTTATTCCTTTACTTGAAACTCCTTCTATTATACTCCAGTTTAATCCTTTTATAGTTTTATGTTTTAATGATTCCACCATTTATTTACTTCTTTTCCCCTTTAAAACAATATTATTCATCGCTTTCCAAAAGTATCGCCAATCAGTCATTAACGGATTCTTAAAATATAATGTCAGATAATGTATTTCACTCGCCTCTATCTCTGCCAATGTATTCGGCATATCTGCATAAAATGGTGGAATTAAACCCGGTTTTGTTTTTATTCTTAATTGCTGTAATTCCTGTGAATATAGGCTAAAATAGTGACTACTTAAAGGACGGACTCCTACCAATTTCAAATCACCTTTAACCCAATTAATAAGCATAGGTAGCTCATCAAGCCATGTTTTACGCAAGAATCTACCTATCAGACTAATTCTGTAATCATTCTCTATTTTTCCTCCTTTACATAACTTGTTGCACTTATATATATAAGGTTGAAGATATTCCGAATAAGCATACATCGTTCTAAACTTATAAACACCTATAATTTTCCCATCCTTGCCTACTCTTCGAAGATGGATAAGTATACCATTGGAAGGCTTATCATCTCTGATAGGAGGTTTTGTTTTAACTGCTAAAACATGGAATTTTCCATTAATCACACTGTCCTCAACTACTTCGAATCCAGCCCTATAAAATCGACCTAGCACCTCGACACGGGTTAAAGATCGCCTTTCGCCTTTAGTTACTCGATAATAAAAATTCTTAGTAAACGACATTTTAGGAATTACCCTATGCCACAAATAATCAAAGAAAAAACATATGATATTGATCCCAGAAGGTGATTGTTTCATGATTTTTTCCCGACGAATATCACTTGTTATACAGTGACAAGCAATATATCCACCATCGTTCAGACAATAGTTAGCAAAAGAAAGCCCTGTATTGATATGACGTATTTTATTAAGAGACAGGGCATTTATGATAAGATTTACATTTTTTTTCTTATGCCGAAAGATTTCTTCCGGGTCTGACGTCTCAACAATTATCGTCTCTTCTGAAAATAAATTACAATTCTCTTTTATCCACGAAACAAAATCTTTTTGTTGCTGAATGTTTTCAAATAAATATTGAGCATCTTTATTTTTTAATCCCGTCTCTACTATAGCACCATTGTTTACACCTCGAATTGTAAGATCTTCAAACGACAGAGTTTCATAGAAAAAGGGAATTTTACGATAAACAATCTTTCTTATTGCATAATATAGCAGCCATTCAAGGATCGTTATCATACCCACAACTACTAAAATGGAATAGATATATTGATGTCCTTCTATCAAATATCTATAAGACATGAAAATCAATAATCCAGTGATAATATTTATCGTCAACACTCCGAATAAAGCATACCTAACCCGTTTATATGCACCAAAATCCAACTTACCAGAGAACACACCCACAACTACCCAAATGACAGATGAAAATAACAAGCAACGCCATTTTGGGAGTTCTCCAAAATAGCGAGCAAATCCAAATGCATGTAGAATAATAAGTAAATCAAAAAATATAATTACTATTCCTCTACGAGTATTAAGAGACATCGTTTCTCTTATTTTAAAATGGTCCTACATACTCTGTCAATATCTTCATCTGAAATATACGGATGTAGAGGAAGAGACAACACTGTTTCGCACAGTTGTGATGTCACAGGACAATAACTTTCACCTAGTTCTTGATAAGCTATTTGTGAATGCAGAGGTTTTGGATAATATACCATAGATGGAATATCTTGGTCTCTCAATTTCATCTGAATAGTATCCCTTTGTTCCCTACCTTCCAACTGAATAGTGTATTGGGCCCAACTTGAATAATAGCCTTCAGGAATGACAGGTACTTTCACAACTCCATTCAATTTTGCACTATATTTTGCAGCTGCTATATTGATGTCTGTCAATTCATAGTCTTTAAATGCCCTGAACTTTACTTTAAGAATAGCAGCCTGAAGTGTGTCAAGACGCGAGTTTATACCTATTCTTACATTGTCATATTTAAATGTACCCTTACCATGAACCTTGTATGAATTTGCAAGTATTGCCCACTCTTCATTATTGGTAAACAAAGCTCCTCCATCCCCGTAACAACCAAGCGGTTTAGCCGGAAAAAACGAGGTAGTAGAGATATCACCAAAACTACAAGCCCTTTTATCACCAATTATCCCGCCAAATCCTTGTGCTCCATCCTCAAGGATAAGCAAATTATACTTATCTGCGATTTTTCTAATTGAAGCATAGTCAGCAGGAAGTCCAAAGAGATCAACCGTAACAATTACTTTAGGTGTAAATTTCCCCTCTACGAGAGTTTCTTTGATTTTGCTTTCAAGATCCGCACTATCAATATTATAACTATCTTTATTTACATCGACAAATACGGGTGTTGCCCCCTCCAGTGAAACAACTTCTGCTGAAGCAAAAAAAGTAAAGTCTGGAACAAATACGGCATCACCGGCAGTAATGCCCCAGACCTTTAGAGCAAGAGTCAGAGCATCTGTTCCATTAGCACAAGAAACACAATGTTTAACACCTACATATTCTGCAAGCTCATCCTCAAGTTCTTTTACAGGTTTGCCCATAATATAAGCGTTTGAGCTTGCAACATCCATCATTGCCTGATCTATATCTTTTTTCAACACCTCATATTGGCGTTTTAAATCTCTGAATTGCATAATTGAATCTTAAATTTGAATTAATACTTCGTTTTCTTCTTTATAGCTTCTACCACATTTACATACAAGGGGCTCATCGAGTCTTTCGCCACACTCACACACCCATCCTATTTGTCTTGCCGGCACACCCGCCATAAGAGCATAATCCTTCACATTTTTAGTAACTACCGCACCAGCTGCAATAAGCGCAGACTTACCAATAGTATGCCCACACACTACTGTTGAGTTTGCCCCCAAAGACGCCCCCTCTTTAATAAGTGTTTTAGCATATACTCCATGAACCGGGAAATGTGCACGAGGCGTTATCACATTAGTGAATACGCAAGACGGTCCACAGAAAACATTGTCTTCTATTTCAACACCTTCGTAAACAGATACGTTATTTTGTATACGTACTCCGTTACCAATCTTTACATTATTAGCTATGTTTACATTTTGACCTAACGAGCAATTGTCCCCTAGCGTCGCACCTCTCTGAACATGGCTAAAATGCCATATCTTTGTACCTTCACCAATTTCCACATTCTCGTCCACAAAACTGGTTTCATGAACAAAATAGTTGTGTTCCATTATTTGCTTTCTATTATCTGTTTAACTTGTTCCAACATCTTCACCACTTCATAACCCGATTTTCCGTCGGCAACTTCAATAGTTGTATTTAAATGTCCAATGAAATATTTTAATTCTTCTTCAAGAGGCATTTTTTTCTCATAAGGAATTATTTCTTCAGGTTTTTCTATTTTCACAGGTTGCCCGTTTTCGAAATCAACACGTTTATTATAAAAATATATATCTTTCTCTTTTGAAGAGTCATCAAATGATATCATACCTTGACTGCCTACAAGTACAAGACGTTGTTCTTTGAACGGATGCAGCCATGATACATAAATATGTGCATGAATATTATCAGGATAAGAAAGTTGCGTCATAGTGCTATCGAAAATATTTTCCTGCAAGAATCTAGATCCCTTGGCCTCTATCATAGTTGCTGGCTTTCCTATAATATAATCAAGAACTGAAATATCGTGTGGCGCAAAGGAAGAAAACACACTTTCCCCTGTACGAACCGTTCCTAAGTTTAATCTTGTTGAGTACAAATAAAATAACTTTCCAAGTTTGCCGCTATCCACTATCTCCTTTATTTTTATAATTGCAGGATGAAATAACAATACATGTCCTACCATCAGACGAGAACCTGTTTTTTCAGCCATTGCTACCAACTCCACCGATTCATCAGAAGTCATAGTCATTGGCTTTTCAATCAAAAGATTTAATCCCTGTGCAATTATCTTTTTAGCTATTTCATAGTGGGTTTCAGCAGGTGTAGCAATCGTATAGCCATCATAACGAGCCGCTATCGCATCATCTATAGAAGTATATCCTATTACATTAGGGTATTGCTTTATCAATTCATCCAATCTTGCTGAACTGACTTCCGCAATAGCTGCTAACGAGTCTAATCCAGAAAGAGTTCTTATATGGTTCTTTCCCCAACGACCTCCACCAATAACACAAATTTTTTTCTCCATAACACTATAATACTTCTATATTTTCTCTGTTTTTGATAGATTTCATAACATTCTTTGTATCAAAAATTGCCTTAGAATGTTTCTGTAAGAAATCATAATCGATATTTGAATGAGCGGCAGTAATTACCACAAGATCAGTTCTGTCAAGCAACTCTGCTGAAAGTTCCTTTTCACCTGTTCGCACTTTACCTTCATATTTGTATTGTGGAATATATGGATCATAAAATGAAATCACAGCATCTGTTTTCTCAAGCTCATCAATCACCTTAAGAGCAGGACTTTCACGATAATCATCAATGTCTTGTTTGTAAGCAATGCCTACAACAAGTACATTGGCACCATTTAGAGATTTACCATGACGGTTTAGAATTTTACCACAACGTTCCACTGTATATTCCGGCATTTTATCATTTACCATCATCGAAGCCTCTATCATAGAAGTATGGAAACCAAATTCACGCGCCTTCCAACTCAAATAATAAGGATCAAGAGGAATGCAATGACCACCCAAGCCTGGACCGGGATAAAAAGCCGTAAAACCGAAAGGTTTTGTTTTGGCAGCTTCAATAACCTCCCACAAATCAATATGCATTTTATTGCAAAGAATTGCAAGTTCGTTTACAAGACCTATGTTTATATTACGATATGTATTTTCCAGAATCTTAGTCATTTCAGCCACAGCTGGAGATGAAACAGAGTGAACATCTCCTTGTAAAACTGCACTATACATAGCAGAAATCACTTCACGAGCATCTTCACCGATTGCACCGACTACTTTTGGTGTATTCTTCGTTTTATAGATTATATTACCTGGATCAACACGCTCAGGGGAAAATCCTAGATAAAAATCCGATCCACAAACCAGTCCTGAACCTTCTTCTAGTATCGGTTTCACCAAATCTTCAGTAGTACCAGGATAAGTAGTTGATTCCAAAACAACCATAGTATTTTTAGTTAGGTGTTTTGAAATCGCTTTGACTGATGACTCTACATAACTAATATCAGGCTGCTGGTGTGCATCCAAAGGGGTGGGGACACAAATCGCTATAAAATCTACATTTTTAATGAATGAGAAGTCTGTAGTTGCAGATAACATACCATCTTTCACCAATTGGACTAATTCAGCGTCAACTACATCACCAATATAGTTGTGACCTTGATTCACCATATCTACTTTTTCAAACTGGACATCAAAACCTATGGTTTTAAAACCAGCTTTAGCTTTCTCTACAGCAAGCGGTAATCCCACATACCCCAGACCAACAACCCCAACGACAATTTCTTTGTTTTCAACCTTTGACAATAATAATTCTTTCATATTTCTATTAAATTTATTTTTGATTTACAAAACGCAAACAACAGTATAATAAACGGGTTCTTAACTGCGAATGAGGAAGTTGCGAAAGAATATATTTAGAACGTTCCAGCATAAATTGCTTTTTCTTTTCATCATCAGAATTAGCATACATAGACACATTGTAGCCCATCAACACAGCTAAACATAAGGTAGCTTCCTGCTCTACGGTTTCACCTCTCCGAATATACAATTCATCCATTTGATCGTGAATACTTTTATTCAAATTAGCCAGATCATCAGAATACACAAAACCTATATTACTCCCATCAGGAAGCAACATACGTACTGAATCCAATAAACGATCAATTTTTTCTTGTAAAAGAATAGCATTCATCCCGCTTTATCGACTTAAACAGCTACAGTTATCGGTTCAACATAGCCGATAGGCATATCGACACAGGCACATCCCAGCATATTCAGACGAACGGCAATCTTACTTTTACCATCCACATGAACCAGTTCACCAACTAATCCGGTCAGAGGACCTTTGATCACACGAACCTGTTCGCCACGAGCCAAAGGGGCACTGTTCATGCTAACTGATTCTGCGGAATAATCAAGCATGAAACGGAAACGAGCCATTTGCTCGTCAGGAATTACAGCAGGACTGCTCTCACCGCGCATCACCATGTAACGGCTGACAGTAGAAAAACTCAGAACTTCCATACGTTCCTTTGGGTCTACATGTACAAAGACCATCATCGGAAGTAAAACGGAGGTGATCATCTTACGACGATCGCTCCATTGGTGGAGTTCTTGTTGAACGGGAATGAAATTCTCGATTCCCATCTTGTCCAAACGTTCGGAAACCTTCTTTTCATGGTGCATCCGAACCAAAGCTACATACCAGCGTTTTGAGTGTGCTACGCCTTCCCCTGTCCCATAAATAGGCCCAGCATTGAGTGATTTCTCTTTTCTTAAAATCATGTTTTTTTACCCCATGTTTATCCGTTACTTCTTAGGTAACTCACAAACAAAGGACAAGCGAAACAGGGAACTTTTTTCAACGAAAACATCGGAAGAGGACTGGTATTCAGGAAATAAGGCAGAAGTGAAGGTGTCTTTCATAAATTGGAATAAAAAAAAGACATAACACGGATATTGTCATTTTCCGTCTGTTATGCCGACTTTTGATTCATTTTAAGAAATTAATTTCATTTTTGTTTGCGTATTTTCATAAATATGTCCATCTTTGCGCCATGAATCATTCCGTTACCTAAGAAGTAACACACACCGATAAACACTGTATATCAGGATTCTAAATCACACATACAGGCCAGAACCGCACCTCTTAACGTAAGACAAATTCATCCGGTTTACCTCCGTACGCTCTTTCAGCTCAAAGCCTTTCAGATAAATCTGCGTGGTCTTGATCGACTTATGCCCAAGCGACTCGCTGATCATCTCGATAGGGACACCACGGTACTTGGCAGTGGTAGCCCAAGAATGGCGCAGCGTGTAGGAAGTGACGGGGAAGTTGAGACGCAGCCGCTTTGCCAGGGATTTCAGGCAGTAGTTGAATCTCCGGAGAGCGGACTGGTATTCACGGTAGGCTCTCTCATCCTTCCTCTTCTTATCACCATGAAGAATGCCGAAAAGGTAGTCGGGACAGCCGGGACGGGGAGACTGCCGGTTCCGGAGTTGGTCGAGCATTTCCTGTGCGCTGTCCAGAACCTCAACGCTCATGGGAGTCTTCGTCTTCACACGATTGTAGCGCAGCACATTGCTGTCAAGAGCCGATTTCTCCAGATGCGTCAGATCGGCGAAAGACATCCCGCAAAACTGGAACATCAGAGCGGCAATAGCCTGGGTACGGCGGAGACGATCAGACTGGGGATCTTCATAAAGAAGCCTGCGAAGAGCGACGACAGGAAGCGCCCTTTTCTGACGCACGTCTACCCCCGTATAGACCTCATGAAACAGGCGGTGGACATAAGGAGCACTGCCGGCTTCCACACCCCGATTATAGATACTCCGAAGCATACGCATATACGTGGAAATCGTATTGGGCTTCAGACCACATTCGTAAAGGTGCTGTTCGTAACGGCGAAGACGATCACGGGTGACTTGACGGAAAGACACACTATGGACACCACAAAACTTGCTAAAAGAAAGAAGGGCATTCTGATAGACGTGCGCTGTAGAATAGCGGCCCTCCTCTCGCAAACGGCCGATATAGATATCGGCACATCGACTAAATCCATTTTTATTCATTATTTACATCACTAGTTAGATTACACGATACAAATTAAGATGAATAAACGAGAAGTCTTAGTTTTATGTTGTTTGACATTATTAAAATAACTAAAAAAGGCTTCTAACATACATTTATGTCAGAAACCTCTATCAATATAACTTTGAAGAAAACTTAGTTTCTCAAACCCAATTATCCATTCACCTTTTTATAATCTTCCAAAAACTTCTTCAATCCCGAATCAGTCAGCGGATGATTCAACAGCCCTTTGATAGCACTCAACGGACAGGTAGCCACATCTGCTCCCACCTCCACACACTCGATGATGTGCTTCGTATTGCGGATAGAAGCCGCCAATACCTGAGTCTTGTAATCATAGGTGCGGTACATACGTACAATATCACCGACAAGCCCTACCCCGTCTTCGCAAATATCATCCAGACGTCCCACAAAAGGCGAAACGTAAGTCGCTCCGGCCTTTGCAGCCAGCAATGCCTGCCCGACGGAAAAGACCAATGTACAATTGGTCCGGATTCCTTTTTCTGTAAAGTACTTGATAGCTTTGATACCATCGGCAATGCAAGGCACCTTGACAACGATATGCGGATTGAGTGCGGCAAGCTCTTCCCCTTCGCGGATCATCCCTTCATAATCCGTTGCTATTACTTCCGCACTTACATCAGCATTGACAATCTTACATATTTTAATGTAATGTTCACGCTGATTCTCCGTACCTTTAATGCCTTCTTTCGCCATCAGCGAAGGGTTGGTAGTCACTCCGTCAAGTACTCCGAGGT
>OGKW01001053.1_pt1 | contig 17981 bp, 9 predicted proteins | sample 1572601 | NCBI WGS metagenome assembly OGKW01 (sample SAMEA2581875, study PRJEB24529) | metagenome | biome: Human gut stool | place: China | collected 2011
TGTACTTCATGTGTAACGAAAAAGAAGTTCATGATGACAGAAGCCGCACGTATTGCAAGTATCGACAGCTTGCAAAGTTTATTGACTGATTGCCGCAACACGGGCGACCAGCTGTCAGCACAAATCAAGAAGCTCCTGCGTGATACCACCCAGATGGGAAACAGTATCCGTCAGTATCAGAGCATGCTTAGTACTAACATGACGGAACAGGAAAAACTGAATGCCTTGTTGAGTCAGAAGAAAAACGAACTTAGCGAAAGAGAACGCACCATCAACGAGTTGCAGGACATGATCAACGCTCAGAACGAGAAAGTGAAACAACTGCTGAACAGTGTGAAAGACGCGTTACTGGGCTTTAGCACAGACGAACTGACGGTTCGTGAAAAGGATGGAAAGGTGTATGTGGCAATGTCGGACAAATTGCTGTTCCAGTCAGGAAGCGCCCGTCTGGATAAACGCGGAGAGGAAGCTCTCGGCAAATTGGCGGAAGTCTTGAACAAGCAGACCGACATCGACGTATTTATCGAAGGTCACACCGACAATAAACCGATCAACACCGTACAGTTCAAAGACAACTGGGATTTGAGCGTGATTCGTGCTACCTCCGTCGTACGTATCCTGATTAAGAACTACGGTGTAAATCCTTTGCAGATACAGCCCAGCGGTCGCGGCGAATATATGCCTGTTGACGACAATGAAACTGCGGAAGGCAGAAGCAAGAACCGCCGTACGGAGATTATCATGGCTCCAAAGCTGGACAAGTTGTTCCAGATGTTACAGACTTCCGAAGAGGTTAAATAAGAAAATAATAATAAGAGACTGTCAGAAGGTAGACAGTCTCTTATTATATAGAAACAAGGCTATAATATTTATTGCCCTATATGATATAACTCATCCATGTTTCTATTAGATACAATATCTGAATTCATACTGTTTACTTTCCCCATCCGGATGGTTTCTTACCCATCTTGAACACCATCGTACCACCGTTCATGATGTCCTGATGAGTGATGAAGAAATCTTTGTGTTTCTTCCCGTTCAAAGTCACCGACTGAATGTAGATATCTTCGGGAGACTTGCGGATGGTCCGGATACGGAACTCCTTATTACCTGCCAGTTTCAAAGTACACTCATCCAAAAGCGGGGAACCGATGATATACCGGCCGTCGGCAGGATTGACCGGATAGAATCCCATCGCACTGAATACATACCAGGCAGACATCTGACCGCAGTCATCATTTCCGGCATATCCCGAAGAAGTGTTGTTATACAGCGTGTTCAGAATATGACTGACATACTTCTGCGTCTTCCACGGCTGACCTGCAAAATTATAGAGATAAGCTACGTGATGGCTGGGCTCATTGCCATGTGCATACTGTCCCACAAATCCCGAAGCGTTATGATTCATCTGCTCACTCTTATAGGTAGAGGTAAAAAAGGTATCCAGCTTTTGTTCAAAGGCTTTCGTTCCTCCTGTCAGTTCCATCAAGGCCTGGATGTTATGCGGAACATACCAAAAGTATTGCCATGCATTTCCTTCGGTAAACGGATGCCCGCCGTTTCCACCGTATTGATACGGGTCGAAAGGTTCGATCCATTCTCCCTTGTCATTCTTGGACTGAAAGAACTTTGTTTTCGGATGGAAAAGGTTCCGGTAATATTCGGAGCGTTTGTGGAATCGCTGATAATCGGCATCCTTGTTCAATTTTGCAGCCAGTTGGGCAACACACCAGTCATCAAAAGCCTGCTCCAGAGTGATGGAGACAGATTGAGTCTGAATGTTTTCGGGCATAAAGCCGTATTTCTCCCATACCTCAAAAGGAGAGTTGGGGTGTGAGGTTACCGAACTGTTATAGACTGCTTCATAGGCCTTCTCCATATCAATTCCAGGAATACCTTTCAGGATGGCATCAGTGATCACAGGGATGGAGTGGTTACCGATCATACAGTAATTGTCCTGTCCCCATAATTGCCAGATAGGCAGGTAGCCGTAATATTCATACTGGCGTATCATGCTCTTCACGAAGTCAGTCACCCGTTCGGGTTCCAGCAATGTGTAGAGAGGATGAGAAGCGCGGAAAGTATCCCACAGGGAGAATGTGGTGTAATGAGTTTCATTGTTCGCCACCTTGCGGGTCGTATAGTCGGCAGCCATGTATTCGCCGTTCACGTCGGACATGGTGTTAGGCTGTATCATGGTGTGGTAAAGAGCCGTATAGAATATCTCTTTCTGCACTTCCGTACCTTTCACTTCGATCTTTCCCAGTTGTTTTTCCCAATCAGCGTCCGCAGCAGCCACATAGCGGTCGAAATCCCAGTGCGGTGCTTCCTGTTCCATGTTCTGACGGGCATTCTCCATAGAGACGGACGAAAGGGCTACTTTGCACGTCAATGGTTTGCCATTCAGTTGGCCGAAACGGAAACAGCCATGAAGATTCGTACCGTTGATCACGGCTGTGTTTTCATGAACACGCCCGCCGTCTCTCAGCGTAGAAGTAAGGATAGGACTAGAAAACTCCATGTAGAAATAAATCTTGCGCAGTTTCGCCCATCCGGTGATGATACGGTAACCTTCCACTGCATGATCATTCAGAATGCGGATCTGAGAGTTAATGATCCGGCGTCCCCAACTGCCCTTATCTGCCGAGTGGTCCATATCCAATATAATCTCCGCATCTTTGCCGGCGGGATATTGATAGCGGTGGATACCGTTTCTCTGAGTAGTGGTAAGCTCTGCATTAATATTCTCATCTTTCAGCATTACCTGATAATAGCCGGGACGGGCCTTCTCTTCGTCATGCGTGAATGCGGAAGAAGTGCGTCCGCTACTGGTCGGCATCAATGTAATGTCGATCAGGTCCGAGGCTCCTGTCCCACTCAGGCGGGTATGGCTGAAACCGAAGATCGTATTCCGGTTATAGTCGTAGCCAGAAGCGTCCCCCCAATTGGGAGCTTCGCTGGTGTCCGGAGAAAGCTGTATCATACCGAACGGCGAGGTCGCCCCCGGGTAATTATTACCCGAAAGTCCCCCATCGATGGCTCCCGTTCCAATAAACGGATTTACATATTTAGTGATTTCCCCTGCCTGCAACGTAGCGAGAGTCAATGAAAATGCACATACACTTAAAAGTAATTTCTTCATGGTTCGTGGTGTTTTTATAAGATATGTTTCTTATGTCTATGGCTTTTTATTCTTCTGTTATTTCAATGAGACGGCTGTTGAGCTGCTGTGTTGTGAAAAGATCCAGTCCGACGTTCATTAGATATTCTCCGGAGAAAACCTGGTTGTTACCCTTCAATGAGGAACCGCTACCGGGCATCATATTGATTTCCTTCACACGGTACTTCTTGTCGGCATCCAACCCTTGCAGGCGGACAGGCAATGTCTTTTCCGCATAGCGCGGATGGATATCGAAGGCAAATACCGCAGCCGTTTTCTTGTCCTTGCCTACAAACATGGAAGAAGTATGGTTGCTTCCGTAAGGAGAAACAAGGCGATACATATCACCTTCAAGGATGACAGGTTTCAGACGGTTGTAGTTCTTGACTGCCTGATCACAGTAAAGGTGCTCATTCTGATTCATGTCTTCCAGTTTGATGTCGAATCCTAATTTGCACATCATGGCTACATCGGTACGGAACTTGATACTGGTTCCACGATTCCAAGTAGTGACGTGGGCACACAGTGTCTTACTTGGGAAGATCTGCGAATAGCCCCATTGGATAAACAGACGTTCGATAGGATCGGTATTGTCGCTTGGCCAGAACTCTGTGAAGTACTTCAATGCTTCATAGTCGGAGCGTCCGCCGCCACCGGCACACAGCATCATCGGAAGATCAGGATATTTAGCCTTGATTCTGTCCAGCACCTTGTAAAGTCCGCGCACATAATCAACGTACAGATGAGACTGTTTATCTTTCAGATACACCGAATAGATATTCGTAATCGGGCTGTTGCAGTCCCATTTGAAGAAAGCGATGCCGGGATATTTGGTCATCAGGTTGTCCACCACGCCGAATACATGATCCTGTACTTTCGGATTGCTAAGGTCGAGAACCATCTGGTTGCGGAAGTAGTATTCATCACGGTTAGGCAGATGAATCACCCAGTCTTTATGCTTTTCGTAAAGCTCGCTTTTAGGATTCACCATTTCCGGCTCTATCCATATACCGAACTTGATACCTTTCTTTTGTGCTTCTTCAACAAGACGTCCTACTCCGTTCGGAAGTTTGCCGGCAGTCTCTTCCCAATCGCCCAACCCCTGATGGTCACTGCTACGGGGATATTTGTTGGCAAACCAACCATCGTCCAGCAGGAACATATCTACACCCAGCTTGGTAGCCTCATCCATCAAGCCGATCAGTTTGTTTTCATCAAAGTCAAAATAGGTAGACTCCCAGTTGTTGAGCAAAGTCATACGGGTATCATTACCGTTTTTCACCTGATGATTGCGCGCCCAGTCATGGAAGCTGCGGCTGGCCTCACCTTTCCCCTGCGTACTGTAAGTGAAATAGAAGTCCGGAGTACGGAACACTTCTTTGGCGGGCAGGCTGTATTCGGAGTCGTACGGGTTGATACCGCTGATAATACGCAGTTCGTTTTTGTTGTCCACTTCGAAAGTAAAGCGAAAGTTACCCGTCCATCCGATGGTTCCTACCAGCACTTCGCCTGCATTCTCCTGCGAAGGATTGTCAAGAGCCAGCTGGAAGAAAGGAGATACAAACATATTGGCACGTGCGCCCAACTTCGTATCGATCACCTTTTTACCGAAAGCCAGTTCTCTTTCGGTCACGTTGGCTTCGTGTGCCCAATCACCGGAAAATTCAGTCAGGAAATACTTGCTGCTGTTCAGGTGAAGCATTGATGAAGCATACTTGCAAAGTATCACAGGTTTCTTCTCTTCATGGCTGATTTCAGTAAACGTACGGATAATGTTCTCTTTGCCGTAAGCCACATAATGCAGCTTCACGGTCACAGGGTATTTATCATCCTTAAGGGTAATTACGGTTTCGTTGACCCCGTTACCGATGACATTGCTCGAATGATCTACGTATTTCAGCAGCAATGAAGAGTTATTATCGTTATGACGTATGTGAATAGCCGGTTCAAAGTAGTCCTCCATACCGTGAGTCAGATAAGCTTCAGTCCCTTGTGGCAGATACTGGATATCGGAATCATGGTTAAGCTTTTTGCCCAAGTATTTCTGATACAGACGTCCGTTGTCAGCTACTTGATAGATAAGGCTGGTCCGTTCGGTTTCTATTTTGATCAGCGGCTTATCGGCAGCCTGCAAAAGAGAAAAAGAACTCAATAGAAAAAAAAGTAAGAATGCTTTTAATTTCATGGTTTACATTGTTATGGTTGATATTTATTCTCTGGTGCGGAACGGGGGTACGGGAAGCCCGCTCTTGCCATATAGATTACAAACAGGATTGTCTGCCCACGCATAGCAAGCCGCCGTCGGTATTTCTATCTGGTCGGATTGCAGAATGACTTCTTTTCCCCGGATGGTAGCCTGTGCCGGAACGTATTTCCCGTCCGGTCCCGCCAGTATAAAGCCTTTCGGAGCACCTTCTTTGGCTACTACTTCCTGATCGAAACTAAGAATCAGCGTACGTCCCGAAATGCGGTATCCAAGGAATGCGGGCACTTCGTATGTACCTTTGTTATAGGTCTTCGCCAATGCCGCTTGCGCCAGCCGCTTTCCTACTTCCTGTTTGTTTTTCGGGTGGATATCATAAGCTTCGCCGAGGTCGATGGCACATGCCATACCTGTATTAGGCAGGTGCAGCGCATGTGCCTGTGCATCACGGAGAGCCGCCCATTTGGAATCCGGCTGCACTTCTTCCGGTTTCAGATAATTGGCCAACTGCACAAAGTAGAAAGGAAAATCCTGTTTCCATGCCCTTCTCCAATCTGTAATCATTGACTGGAAAAGTACCCTGTACTGCTCGTCGAATCCTACATTATTTTCTCCCTGATACCAGATAGCACCCTTGATAGGAAAGACAGTAAAAGGATGTATCATTGCATTGTAAAGTACGGTCGGGTAACAGGATGTCGGCCAGCCGGTTCCTTCGGGAGACAATGGTCTGGAAGGTGCGCCGGTCATCGATACTCCGGTGTGATAGTTCCAGTTGCCCGCCAAGGAAATCTTCTTGCCGTTCGCTTCCATATACATCTGCTGAGGTTCTCCGTGGATACCACCTTCACCTCCATAATCTATGGCACGGATGGTGATAACCCCTTTACCTGCCTTTGCCAAGGCTGCGGGAATCTTATAAGTACGCATCGTATTACATCCCGAAGTTCTTCCTATCTCTTTTCCGTTAAAGTAAGTGATATCGTCGTCGTCGATCATAGCCAGATGAAAGGAGATTTCCTTACCGCTCCAGTCAGCAGGTATTTCCACTTCTTTCTGGAACCAGACAGTACCGTCAAAATTCAGTCCGCGGGTTTCCCAGTAGGCGGGCAGTTCCATCGGTTTCCATCCATTCCCTGTCTGAAGAGCTGATATCCATTGGGGAGCTCCGTCTTTGAATCCGGCATCCCTGGCATCGAACTGCTGAAGCCACTCGTCCATTTCCTGATGGTAAAGTTCGACAAGTTTCTCTCTTTGGAAGCCTGCGCTTTCCATTTCGGCCATCTTTTTCTGGAATCCCATGACTCGCTTCAATGTCTGATGGCTTGTCCACGATTCGGCAGGTGTGCCGCCCCAAGTACAGTCAATCACCCCAACGGGCACATTCAGTTCTTTCCACAACTTACGGGCATAGAAATAAGCGACGGAAGAAAACTCCGGTACAGTAGCGGAACTACATTCCTGCCAACCGTTCATATTCATTTCTACGTTATCCTGCGGAGAGAAAGCGACGGTCTTCTTTACCTGCAACAGACGGATGGAAGGATAATCGGCATCGGCAACCTCCTGTTCGTAATTCATCACTTTTCCCCATCCGGCAACGGGCATTTCCATATTCGACTGACCGGAACATATCCAGACTTCGCCCGATAAGACGTTGTTCAACACTAGTTTCTCACCATCCGAAACAATGATCTGATAAGGTCCTCCGGCAGGCGGAGTCGGGACTTCTATGCTAAAATGACCATCAGCTGACGCTTTAGCCGTATATTTCTCATGATTCCAGCTCACCTTCACAGTCACTTGTTTACCGGCTTTTGCTTTTCCCGGCAACGTCAGCTGACTGTTTTGCTGAATAACCATATTATCGGTAAAGAATGACGGCAATGTGACCTTCGCTTGCGCAAAGGCTGCCACACATAACGATAAGAGTGTTAATTGATATTTTTTCATTTCTTCGGTTATTTAAATTCAAGTAATTGCACGTCTTTGGAGGGTACGGTCACTTCAAGCTGTCCTGTGGCAAAAGTCTCATTGCCGCTCCACAACTCTTTCACCTGATAGCCGCGTGCCTTGTCCAATCCTATTCTTTCTAACGAAAGCACAGTTGTCTGTTCCTGGTCCGAGTAGTTGAATACCGCACAATGGAAACGACCATCGGGTGTCTTCCTTACAAAGATATGTTCCGACTTCTCTCCGTTTCCTTCCACGGGACGGAACACTTCTCCTGTCGCTACTGCATTCACTGCCGCATTGGTCAGATATTTCTGTGACTTTTCTTTGGCGTCTTTTCCTCCTCCCGCACTGAAATCGTCTCCTGTAATGTAAATACCCGTAATGACACCCGAAGTAATACGGGCACGGTTTTCTCCGTCGGTAGCATCTCTCAGTACAATATGATCGGCATCGTTATATTGATAGATATACTTCTGCCACCAGCCGTATGAAAGAGCGTTCAATGTATATTCGGTATCCTTGATCTGATTCCACGCATCACAGGCTATTCTGCGTGACTGCGCATACTGGGCAGGGAAGACAGGAGAAATGGAGAGATTGATATACATATCTCCAAAATATTGATTGAGCAGTTTCATGCCATAATTATATCCCTGTATACCTGTGGTAATCTCAGGATTATACCATTTGTTCGCTTCCATCGCACCGTGTGTCATGAAGTCCATCTTCACATACTCGAATCCTGCACGATGGAACAAACCGGAAGTCTTCTTCATCATAGCTTCCACTGCCGGATGCGTTGGATCGACTGCATAAGCGCCGTCCAGTTCCTGCGGCTTTCCGTTGGCATAGAGATAGATATCTTTGTATTTATATTCTGGTGCGGCATCTACCGTCCGTTCCGGATCGCGTGCCCAGTCGGTGAACGGGGTCCAGTAGATACCACCGATCTGTCCGTTCGACTTACACTTTTCTATAAATGATTTCAGTTGTTCCTCATTCATACAGTCCCAACCGGAGTCCAGACCGATATAGACAGTCTGATCAGGGTTTACAAAATGATTATTCTGCAGATTCTCCTTGAAATAATCGGAGACTTCCATCGCTTTCTCATAAGTCAGATTGAATTGTAATGCCCCCCAGCTGTTCCAACCAAATGGAACAGCTTTCTCCCATGCTTTGGGAGGGGCAATTACAGCGTTGGCTTTTGCATACGCTTCAAGTCCATCGCACCAATCTTCAAAGAAACCCAAAAAGACTTTAGGGGATTTAATCTTTTTACCTGCTAATGCACCGTGAGCCTTTACGTCACGAGTCTGCTCATCTGCTATGCCCCCATAACATACCAGCGAACCAATGTTATCACGATCCCCCTTACCTATTGAAATACCTGTTTTCCAGTTATCATGTTCTACGGAGCCGATCACCAGACCGTTCCGGCTTTCATTATTGAATATGGCTGTCACTTCATAACTCACCAATGTATCGAAACCAAGCGGGTGAGACTGATATCTGATCCATTTGTCATTGTCGAACGGAACAAAAAGAGCACGGTTATCACCTGCCTGCAAGAATCCGGATATAGAATCGACATTAACAGGAGCCATTCTGCCGGAACGGATTTCCTCTTTCGCTTCGACCGTAAAATCAGTCAGTATATATTCCTTACCCGGATAAAGATAGAAATACTGAGTCAGCTTCGGAAGCTCCTTATCCGTATACTCCACCTTATATATATGTCCTTTCCCGAAAGAATCGGAAACTTTGCCCGTACTGATTTTATGGCGGGCATAGTCACTTGTCTTGATCTCCTTCCCTTCCCATTGATAGGAAGCATACATTCCGTTACAAATATTTTTTGACTTATAAGTGAGTGCTATTCCCCCTTGCTGATCATCGTAAGTTATATTCCATACATCGGTAGAGAAAATCTTGTCTCCACTGGCACAGTTGGAAATGAAAAGAAACAGAAGAAGCATCAGGGATACTCCCGACATTTTTTTTAGTAGTAGCTTTTGGTTTTTCATATGGTACAATGTTCTTATGTAAAAAAATAAAGCATACCCGAATAAGAAACCTTTTTCTCTTATTGAGGTATGCCACAAAGGTAAGGATTGGCATCTCCTTTACTATATACAAACGATTCAAAAAATGATAAAAATACGGCAAATAAGCTCCAATGCAGGCTAAGAGAGGTATTTTATCTATTTTGTGCCCTCTCCTGCCTCGACATTCTTTATCTCCTGCGTGATAATGATCTGCTTGCCGGATTGATATTGTTTCTCAAAATCTTTGGGTGTCATGCCGAATTGTTTCAGGAATAACTTGCTGAAATAAGACGGCGAATTGATGCCGACCATATAGCAGATATCTCCGATCCGGTATTTACCTTCCTGAATAAACTCGGCTGCCTTCTTCAGCTTGATCAACCGGATAAAATCGAGCGGAGACAAGTTGAACAGTGTCTTGATTTTCCTTAACAAACTGGAACGACTCATGCAGAGTATATCCGCCATCCGTTCTACACCGAAATTATCATCGGTTATGTTATCTTCAATGACCTTGATCACTTTATTCATAAATTCCTCGTCCGCCTTGTTCATCTGCATATTGTTGACAGAGAAGAAGGGGCGTTTCGCAAAGGCTTCTCTTTCCCTGCGCCTGTTGTCAAGCAAGGACAGGACTTGTTCTTTCAGATAATTGAAAGAGAAAGGTTTCTCAACGTATGCTTCCGCACCATATTTCAGACCGTTGATTTTGCTGTCGATGTCATTCTTGGCTGTCAGGAAGATAATAGGAATATGAGAAAGCTCCATATCCGATTTTACTTCCTTGCAGAGTTGGTATCCGTCCATTACAGGCATCATGATATCACTGATGATCAAGTCGATATGGCCGCTTCTCAATATTTCCAGTGCTTCTATCCCGTTCATCGCTGTCTCTACGGTGAAGTTTTCCTGCAAGCGTTCGAGAATAAAGGTCAGCATACTTTCGTTGTCTTCTACCAACAGAAGGGTATATCCATACATATCAGCCGTGACGGGCGTATGTTCGTCCAGCTCGACAATGTCTTTCTGTATGGCTTTGTTGTTCTCCTGTTTAATGCCCTCCATATTCAAAGGAATGGTCAGTACAAACATATTGTTTTCCTGACGGGTATCCAGATAGATCGTGCCTTTGTGCAGGGATGCCAGCGAACGTGCCAGAGACAAGCCGATGCCTACTCCATTACGGGGCTTCTCCTTTCTGTCCACCTGATAGAACGGTTCGAATATATATTGGCTGACTTCCGCCGGAATCTTGTTTCCGTCACTGGTAACACGAATCGTAAAGCTGTCTTCTCCCTTTTCCAGTTCTACCAGTACATTCTGGCTGGCGTACTTCAGCGCATTATTGAGCAGGTTGCTCAGTATCTTGATGATTGCTTCTTTATCTACAGCTGCCCACACCTGCTCTTCTGTCGATTTTAACTGCAATTCTTTCCGGTTCAGGCTGAACGTCACTTCAAAGCGTGCCACGATTCCGGCAAGAAGTTCGGTAATGTCCACGCTCTCAAATTTCATGGTCAGCTTGTTGGCACCAATCTTCTGGAAGTCCAGCAGTTGTCCGGTAAGTTCCAGCAGGCGTTTGGTGTTCTGGACCATCACACTGATATACTTCTTCATCTTGGGCTCCTGTATCTCCATTTCCTCAATGGCTTCGAGAGGACCGTTGATCAGTGTCAAAGGGGTACGCACTTCGTGCGCTATCTCTGTGAAGAAGTCTACTTTGGATTCGTACAGTTCCTTCTCTTTTTCGATCTCGAACAGTTTTTGCCGTTCTTCCAGTTGTTTCTCCTTGCGGCGTTTGTACCATAAGATGGTGCCAACCACGATCAGGATAATGCATACGGTATATACAATGTAAGCGATGATAGACTGCCACCACGGAGGAAGAATGATAATAGACAGAGAACGTGTGGACGACTCGGACTTACTGCCGTGAGTAGCCTGCACACGGAAGGTGTATTTTCCCGGCGGAAGTTTGGCATAAGAAATGTTCTGGTTGCTGGCTGCCCGTACCCAATCCCTGTCCAGCGGTTCCATACGATAATAGTATTGGTTGGACTCGGCAGTAGAGTAACTGAGCAAGGCCACGTCAAAACTGATATTGGCCTGATCATAAGGCAGGACGATTTCATCCGTATGTACGATACATTGTTTCAGAGGTGATTCAGGAGTATGCACTGTCACCTCCTTATTATATATACTGAATTTGGAAATGTAGACAGGCGGAAGTGGCCTTTCCTCCTCCTGAACAGTAGGATCGAACGCGATCAATCCGTCCACCCCGCCGAAATAGAACCTTCCATCCTGAGCTTTCAATGCCGATTGATAATTGAACTGATTACCCAGCAATCCATCCTTATTGGTAAAGACACGTACATCTCCATTCTCGGGATTGAACTTGACCAATCCTTTATTGGTGCCAAACCACAGATTTCCAGCATCATCTTCCAATATGTTGTAAGCTACATCGTCCGGCAGCCCGTCTTCGATGCTGAAAGTGGTAAAGTTATCCTGCGCTTCATTATATCTGCATATACCGCCACGGTCGGTAGAGAACCATATATTCCCTTTACTGTCCTGCATGATGGAGCTGACGGAGTTGGAGCTTAGAGAGTTGTCAACTCCTTCCTTATAAGAATAATTCTTATAAGAATTATTCTTAGGATCACATTTCCAAACACCATTTCCCATAGTAGCAAGCCAAATTGTACCATCTCTAGCCTCCATTATATCGAAAACCCAGTTATATCCTACTTCTTCCACACGGTGAAATTTCCTTTCCTTAGGTTGTGATACATATAATCCCCACCCAGGTCCTATCCAAGTACGACCTTTACTATCTTTTAAAAAACTATATACACTTCCTTCTTCAATACCCAAATCCTTATCACTGACGTATTTAAGATGTTCACCAGGTATACTAATATCATTCATTCCTTGTTTAAATAATCCAACATATATATGATTTTCATAATGTTTTACTGATAGTGTAATGAGACGACCTGGAACATTATCATATATCTGATGTACTTTACCTGTTCGAGGATCCAATACATTAACACCATTATCTTCAGTACCTATCCAAATACACCCATTATTATCTTCTGCCAATCCACGGATACGTTTGGTATTTAAAGAATATGGATCGCTTCCCGGTACATATTTAGCAAAAGTCAAGATACGATTAGGCAGATAGTTGACACCTCCAAACATTGTTCCAATCCAAATTCCTCCTTCATAATCTTTATAAATAGAATAAATACTATTATCCGATAAACTAAATGAACGCATCAGGTCTTCTTTCAAATGAATAACATTATTTTCTTTCTCATTAATAATGAAAATTCCATGAAGAGAACCTACCCAAATTTCATCTCCAAAACACATTACATCTCGCAAAAATGTTTTTTTCTCACCAAGGAACGAAACTTCACTCAACTCATCTGTTCGAGTATTATATTTCAGCAAATCTCCTTCATGTATTCCCAAAATAGCATTTTCTTTCTGAAAACAAATACTTATAATTGTTTTGTCAATTAACGAACGTCCCATTCGGTCTGTCAAATATTGTTCAAAATTATCATCCCGATAATTGTACTTGAATAAACCTATTCCTGATGTACCTACCCATACTTCGCCCTGCTCATTGATACAAATACATTCCGGATTATTATTTTTTAAATTGTCTTTATCTATCAATGAATAATGATGTACCTTTCCGTCTTTATAACGAAAAAGTCCCTGATCAGGAATCAACACCCAAATATTATCTAGTGAATCAGACAGAATTTCCGCTACCCAGTTATCAAGAGTTATTCCTTCTGATGAAGCTATTTTGAAACGTTTAAATACATCAACCGCCGGATTATATATATAAACACCCCTGTCTGTTCCAACCCATAAATTCCTTTCTTTATCCTCAAAAAGAGCACCAATATTATGATTACCTGTACCCTCCTCCAAATCATCGCAATCGAATTGGAGAATAGAAGTTCCATCATAGCGGTTGAGCCCATTTTTTGTCCCAAACCACATAAATCCATAGCTATCCTGCAAGATTGCTTTTACATTACTCTCTGATAAACCATTTTCTCCATTAACACGGGTGAAATAAAAATCAGAATATTCCTGAGCAAAAATACAAATAGATAAGAATAGCAATCCATTTATGAAAGCTAATCGTAGTAGGTGTTTCTTCATAAATTATATAGTGGTTATATTTGGCTGTGCGCGCAAATATACACTAAAAAACAGTATATAAAAAGGAGTTGACGCATTTGTTTCAGTAATAGCCGCATTTGTTCATTTTTACTTTTCCCTTCTCCTATACCTTTGCAATATCATTTTGAAATAAACTATTTTATAACATGAGAAACGTAACATTAGGCCTGATAATAGGGGCCGCACTTCTAGTTTGTCACTGAAGGCAACCGAGAATAAAATGAAATTATGGTATGATAAACCTGCAGATGAATGGATGAAGTCTCTTCCTTTGGGGAACGGTCGTCTTGGTGTAATGATCTATGGTGGCATAGAAACAGAAACACTCGCTCTAAACGAATCAACAATGTGGTCAGGGGAATATGATGAACATCAGCAACGTCCATTCGGAAGAGAAAAACTCAATCAAGTAAGAAAGCTATTTTTTGAAAATAACTTGTCAGAAGGTAATCACGTCGCAGGAAATATGATGGCAGGTAGCCCACATTCAGTAGGAACACATCTTCCCATAGGTGACTTGAAAATAAATTTTTCATATCCTCAAGGAGAAATATCAGATTATCGCCATGAACTGGATTTACATACTGCTATAAACACAGTTAGCTATAAAGTAGGTAATACTGAATATATACGCCAATGTATCGCTTCTAATCCAGATGACGTAGTTGCCATGCATATAAAAGCTAGTCGTCCAAAAGCAATAACGATGGAACTTGAATTGAAATTACTCAGACAGGCAAATGTAGTAGCATCCGGTAACCAACTTATTTATACCGGTAATGCAGAATTTGAAAAACATGGTAAAGGAGGAGTACATTTTGAAGGACGTATTGCTGTACAAATAAAAGGAGGAACAATAAAGGCTGAAGGGAAAAAACTTTATATTGAGAAAGCTACTGAAGTCACTTTATTATCTGATGTACGTACCAATTTTAAAAACAATACGTTCTCTGGTTACAACTACAAAATAAAATGTGAGAAAACAATTGAATTAGCATCAAAGAAAGATTTTAAGACTCTGAAGAAAAAACATATAGAAGACTATTCTCCACTTTTCTCCCGGGTAGGACTTTCGTTTGAGCATCACGCAAAGTTTGATCACCTACCAAACGATGAACGTTGGGCACGGGTAAAGAAAGGAGAATCTGATCCTGGATTAGATGCATTATTTTTCCAATATGCCCGCTATCTGTTGATCGCTTCTTCACGTCCTAATTCTCCTCTACCTGTAGCTTTACAAGGTTTTTTTAACGATAATCTCGCTTGCCATATGGGATGGACTAACGATTATCATTTGGATATCAATACTGAACAAAATTATTGGATTGCTAATGTAGGTAATTTAGCAGAATGTCATCTCCCTCTTTTTGACTATATTAAAGATCTATCAATTCATGGTGCAAAAACAGCAAAAGATTTATATGGTTGTAAAGGATGGACTGCACATACTACAGCCAATCCATGGGGATATACAGCTGTATCAGGTAGTATTCTTTGGGGATTATTCCCGACTGCATCTTCTTGGCTTGCCTCTCATTTATGGACACAATATGATTACACACAAGATAAAGATTTTTTAAAGAATACCGCATATCCATTATTAAAAAGTAATGCTGAATTTCTATTAGATTATATGGTAATAGACCCACGAAATAACTATTTGGTAACAGGTCCTAGTATCTCGCCGGAAAACAGTTTTCGCCATCAAGGACAAGAATTTTGCGCATCTATGATGCCGACTTGCGACCGTGTACTGGCTTATGAGATATTCTCGGCATGCCTGCAATCTACGGAAATATTAAATGTCGATGCCTCATTTGCCGACAGCCTCCGTACCGCTATCAGCAAACTCCCTCCTTTCCGTATCAGCACAAACGGAGGAGTACAGGAATGGTTTGAAGATTACGAAGAAGCACATCCCAATCACCGTCACACCACACACTTATTATCCCTCTATCCTTATTCTCAGATTACCTTAAATAAAACACCCGAATTAGCAAAAGCTGCCCGAAAAACTATTGAAAGACGTTTAGCAGCCAAAGATTGGGAAGATACAGAATGGAGTCGTGCTAACATGATTTGCTTTTATGCCCGATTAAAAGACTCTGAAAATGCTTATAATAGTGTAAAACAATTACTTGGAAAACTATCACGTGAAAACATGTTTACAGTTTCTCCCGCTGGTATTGCCGGAGCAGGTGAAGACATCTTCGCTTTTGACGGGAATACAGCCGGAGCAGCAGGTATTGCAGAAATGTTATTACAAAGTCACGATAATTGCATTGAATTATTACCGTGCTTACCTAAAGAATGGAAAAACGGAAATTTTAAAGGACTTTGTGCTCGGGGAGGTATTGAAATAGATGCGAGTTGGAAAAATAGCCAAATAGTAAATGCAGTACTAAAAGCTACCGCTCCAATAGAATTTACTCTTCGTCTATCAAATGCAAAACTATACTGTTGGAAGTTGAACAAAAAAACATTCATTCCTAAAATAAAGGATGATGGACTAATTTATATATCCATGAATAAAGGAGATAATCTTACCATAATCATCCCTTAATAACAATTTTGCAGTAAATGCGTTATTTTTTGCTGCGTTTATACACTATTAAAATAACACATTTACCTAATTTTGACTCGTTGAATTTAGAAAATTATCACATTAAATCTAATAATATATGAAACGAATTCGAGATTTCCCCACCACTGACAAGACAACGATCTAGTTGCCTGAAATGTATTAACCTAATATTAATTTTAAATTATCCATGAAAAATATGAAAGAAAGACTTTTTTCATTCTTTAAAATGAATCGACTGATTCCAGTCATACTCTGTCTTTTCTTTGCGACAAGTATATATGCGCAAAATAGAGAAGTGAAGGGTATAGTGACAGGTGACGATAATGAACCTATGGCAGGAGCTACCATCAAAATAAAAAACAGTCAAGGTGGTGCAATTGCAGATATTGACGGAAAATTCACTATGCGAGTAAAAACCGGAGATATATTAGAAATTTCGTTTCTTGGCATGAAAAAGCAAGAAATAAAAGTAGATAGTAACGACTTTTACTCTATTAAATTATTTCCTGAAGCTAATGAGTTTGACGAAGTAACGGTAGTTGCTTTTTCATGCCAAGAGTAAATCCACAGGAACTGAAAGTACCGAGTAGCAATCTGACAACCGCTCTTGCCGGAAGAATGTCCGGACTAATTGCTTTCCAAACAACAGGTGAACCCGGTAAGGACAATGCTCAGTTCTTTGTGCGTGGTGCCACAACATTTGGTTATAAAAAAGATCCTCTTATTTTGATTGACAACATTGAATTGAGTACAGATGATCTTGCCCGCTTGAATGTGGATGACATTGCTCAATTTTCTATTATGAAAGACGCTACAGCCACTGCTTTGTACGGCGCGCGTGGAGCAAATGGAGTAATCCTTGTGACCACTAAACAAGGAGTCGCCGGAAAGCCGAAAGTATCCGTCCGTGTAGAACAATCAGTATCCACTCCTCGAAAGAAGGTGGAATTAACAGATCCTATCACCTTTATGCGATTAAATAATGAAGCTGTAAACTCTCGGCGTGATCCTAACAATCCTGCCGCCAGCGCTAATTACACAGTTTATAGTCAAGAAAAAATAGAAAATACAATTGCTGGTACCAACCCATATTGTTATCCGGCAGTAAATTGGTATGATGAACTATTCAATAACTACGCTCTTTCTACAAGAGTAAATGCTAATCTAAGTGGAGGAGGCAGTGCAGTACGTTATTATGTAGCAGCTTCATATACCAAAGACGGAGGAGTGATCAAAAATGATAAACTCAACAACTACAACAGTAACATTAACTGGCAACGTTATTCTGTTCGGTCTAATATCAATATGGATCTTAGCAAGACTACAGAATTCTCTATTCGCGTCAATGGAAATTTTGATGACTATACCGGTCCGTTGGACAGTGGTGAAGGACTTTATAAGAAGGTAATGAAGACAAGCCCTGTTATGTATCCTAAAAGTTATCCTGCAACAGGCGAATATGTCAATGCTACGCATGTGCTATTTGGTAATGCCGATAAAGGAGCCTACATTAATCCATATGCAGATATGGTTAGAGGATACAAAGAATCCAATAATTTATTGGTAGCTGCACAAGCAGAATTAAAACAAAAGTTCGACTTCGTAACCAAAGGATTGGATGCCCGAATCTTAGTTAGTACCACTCGCTCTTCTTATTCCGACCTTACTCGAGCTATCAATCCTTATTATTATCAGGCCGACTATGACAAAGAAACCAATAGTTATACATTGACTAACATTGTAGAATTCGATTAGTTCCAGCAAGTCTTGAATGTCTCTCAAGTCGTGCCCACTGATAAGTATACCCGG
>OGKW01001064.1_pt1 | contig 17834 bp, 17 predicted proteins | sample 1572601 | NCBI WGS metagenome assembly OGKW01 (sample SAMEA2581875, study PRJEB24529) | metagenome | biome: Human gut stool | place: China | collected 2011
TTTCTGCCTTCATGGCTCTTGCAATGGCACAGGCTGCGTCATCTGCGTTAATGTTATAGCTTAAGAAATTCTCGTCATATCCAATTGGGCAGATGATCGGAAGGAAATCTTTCTCTAACAGATCATAGATGACCTGAGGATCTACCTCATCTACTTCCCCTACAAAGCCGATATCTCCTCCCTTGGAAAGCTTCTTGTGGCATTTTAACATCATGCCGTCTTTGCCGCTGATGCCTACTGCCTTGATGCCCAGCTCATTTACCAGCTGTACCAGGCTCTTATTGACTTTATTTAATACCATTTCTGCAATTTCCATGGTTGGCTCATCGGTTACACGAAGACCATTGACAAAATGTGGCTCCATGCCTACTTTTCCAACCCAGCGGCTGATCTCCTTGCCGCCGCCGTGTACGATGATCGGTTTAAATCCTACTAATTTCAACAGTACTACGTCCTGGATGACTTTTTTCTTTAATTCTTCGTCTACCATGGCGCTGCCGCCGTATTTTACAACGACGATCTTTCGGTTAAAACGCTGTATGTATGGCAGTGCCTCAATGAGCACCGCTGCTTTTTGCATTGGTTCAAGGTTCATGTTTGGTTCCTCCTGTATGTTTTGTGTACGTCCAAATGTTCATGGGGTACATTTCGGGATGCTTTTTTATTGTGTTTTTTATATAAAATCGTTACTGTTCACACCGAACAGTGTGACCAGCAACATAAAATACGTATAATAGAGGAAGAAAATACGTAAGAAAATACGCAAGATAAAGTCGGTTCATAAGCTGCACCAAGCTGGTGCAGAAATCAGAAATATGTGAAAATATGACATAAATATAATAAATCCGCTACACTATATCATATGATTACGCACATGATATAATGCAGCGGATTTTATTGTTGATTATTTTAAAGCTCAAGTGAAATTTTTACAGCACATCGCTTCCATCAGGAATCTTTGATATGATAGTTCTGTTGATCTTGATTAAGAATAATGTCGAGACAGTAAAGGATATCACCTCTGCTATCGGGAAAGCCCACCATACAGCGTGGAGTCCATCGAGCTTTGAAAGGATGTATGCTGCCGGAATTAAAACCACAAGCTGACGCATGATTGACACAATCATAGAAAAGACTGCTTTTCCTAAAGCCTGGAATACTGTGCCAACGATAATACAAAACCATGCGATGAGGAAATGCACACCGATTATTCTGAGCGCCGGAACTCCGATTTTGAGCATATCGTCAGAGGCGCTGAACATTCCAAGAAGCACCTGTGGTATGAACTCAAAGCAGGCAAAGCCAACGAAGAGCAGACAGAATGCTGTTATCAGGCTGACCTTTATTGTCTTAACCATACGCTTCCTGTTCTGCGCACCATAGTTGAAGGCGATGATAGGTGTGATTCCGTTGTTCAGTCCGAATACAGGCATAAAGAAGAAGCTCTGCAGCTTGAAATAAACACCGAAAACAGCAGCGGCAGTCGATGAAAAGCCGATAAGTATTCTGTTCATGGCATATGTCATTATAGAGCCTATAGACTGCATGATGATTGATGGAATACCAATAGCATAAATGGTTCCCATGATTTTGAAATCCGGGCTGTAGCCCTTGAAGCTCAGGCTGATTTCATGATTGAATTTGTGGTTGCAGACAAAAGCAACAACGGCGGCTACGCACTGTCCCACAACGGTTGCCACAGCAGCACCGGTAGCACCGAGCTTAGGGAAGCCAAGCAGTCCAAAGATCATGATAGGATCCAGAATGATATTTGTGATGGCACCGCAAAGCTGTGAGGTCATGCTGAAAATAGTTCTTCCTGTCGAGGTAAGTACCCTCTCAAAATAGATTTCCGCAAAAATACCAAATGAAAAAATCATAACAGTACTCAGGTAGCTCACACCCATATCCATGATTTCGACATCAGCATTTCCAATCTGACTCATGTAAAAAGGCTTTACGATTGTAAGTCCAAGAATCAGAAATATTACATAGCTGAATGCATATAGTACGGCACCGTTGATGCCGATTTTGTTGGCCTCGTCGTATTTATGGGCGCCGAGGGACTTTGACAGCAGCGCGTTTACACCTACACCGGTACCGGTTGCGACAGCGATGATGAGTGTCTGCAAAGGAAAGGCAAGTGAAACTGCCGTGAGTGCATTTTCGGACAGCTTTGCAACGAAAATACTGTCCACGATGTTGTATAGAGCCTGTACGAGCATGGAAATCATCATAGGCAAAGACATGTTAAATACAAGTCTGCCTATAGGCATGGTTCCCATCTTGTTCTCTGTTACAGGGGCTGAATTTGTTTCCTGACTCATAATTCCTCCTATTGTAAATGATTGTTAATTTAAAAATCCTACATTATACATGTACGAAGCTTTAGTTATTAAAATTAAAATCACCGGTAGATTAGCCGGTGTTTAAAATGTGCAACAAAGCGCCAATTACATATAATACCATGACTGCAGGATACTTTCAAGGTATTATATAACTGTTAAATCATATCATAATAGTTATATAATACCTTGAAAGTATAGCATTGCAGGGTATAAATTACGATAACCGCTTGACAAAATGACAGAGAGATATATAATTAGTTCAAAAATGAATAATTCAAAAATGTATAACAAAGCAGCAAAATAGGAAAAGGAAAGAAGGAATATCACATATGAAATTTAACTTTGAGTTTGCAGAGAAAATTTCGCGAACCTACAGCGATGAGTGCAGACCACTGTGTCATGAGCTAAAGCTTCCGCAGACAGCCTTTGATATACTCATGTTTCTGGCGAACAATCCGGAATATAAGACGGCAAGGGATATAGTTGAAATAAGAAAAATCAAGGCAAATCTTGTGTCTGTAAATGTTGACAAGCTTGTGAATGAGGGCTATCTGGAGAGAAAACCTGTGGAAAATGATAGGAGGAAGACGGAGCTTGTCTGTACAAAAAAGGCCGGGACTGTCATTGAAAGAGGAAGGCGTATACAGCAGCAGTTTACAGCAAATCTGTTTGCAGGGATAGATGAGGAGCAGAAAAAGCAGTTGACGATGGTTATGGAACAGCTTGAGAATAATATGGATGAAATAATCAGGAGGAAATCACACAAATGAGCACATTAATAACTATAATAGTAACATTTTTTGCCGGTATGGGCGCAGGTCTTGGAACCGGCTTTGCGGGACTAAGCGCAGCAGCAGTAATAAGCCCTATGCTCATTACATTTTTGGGAATGGATCCTTATATGGCAGTGGGAATAGCCCTGTCGTCTGATGTACTTGCCAGCGCAGTGTCAGCCTATACATATGGAAAGAACAAGAACCTTGATGTAAAAAACGGGCTCATAATGATGGTCACGGTTTTATGCTTCACGGTTGTCGGGAGCTATGTATCAAGCCTCGTGCCGTCAGCAACAATGGGCAACTTTTCGGTATTTATGACATTTTTACTCGGAATCAAGTTTATAGTCCGTCCTGTCATGACAACAAAGGAGGCCATGCAGGGAGTTTCAGCTAAAAAGAGAGCTGTCCAGTCAATCATCTGCGGCGTGCTTATCGGATTTATCTGTGGCTTCATAGGTGCGGGAGGCGGTATGATGATGCTCCTCATCCTCACATCGGTGCTTGGCTATGAGCTTAAGACTGCAGTCGGAACGAGCGTATTTATCATGGCATTTACAGCCTTTACAGGAGCTGCCTCGCACTTTGCCATCGGTGGAAAACCGGACTGGTTTGTGCTGCTTTTATGTATTGCATTTACACTCCTTTGGGCGAGAATTGCAGCGGTCTTTGCAAACAAGGCGTCCGCAAAAACCTTAAACCGTGCCACAGGTATTGTGCTTGTAATACTTGGCATCGTGGTATTTGCATTTTCACTTCTGAGCTGATTTTTCTTGAATATATAACTGTGTGTGCCGGTCGGGCAGCCGGGACTTGCATCATTACATAAAACAAGATAAAAATCATCATACGTATTTTGAGGGAATTGCGAAAAAATCTACCATTTTGTGCAAAACCACATATTTAATAGAAAGATTCACATAAAGATTATTGAGAATACAGTATTGTGCCCTTAGAAAAATAGTACTATACTAAATTCATCTGACGAATTCAGACTTGAGTATAAATAATAATATGATTAAAGGGTCAAAAGGTATCATAAGATAGGAGGAAATAACAAACTATGTCTTCAAAAAAAGGTGCGATGAAAAAGAAATTGGAAAACATGCATTTGGGTGAAAGGATCAACTATGGCTATAGAATGGTTATTACCATGATGCTTATTTCGGGACTGCTTTCGATTGCGGTCATTGGTGTGTTGTTTTTCAATATGTTAAACTATGTAAACAAGGTAAATGCTTCTGATCAGGCGGTTAAGGTATGTAGAATAAATGTAACTGCAGCGGCAAGAAATGTAAGAGAGATGGCACTTAATCCTGACAAATCAACATATGACGACTATGAGCAGGACGCAAAAGAAAAGCTTGAGGATGTTGATGTGCAGTTAAAAACAATAAAAAAATCAGGTATCGTTCCTGAGAATCAGTATAATGAATATTCAAAGGCTCTTTCTGACTGGGCGAATACCGGATACTCAATCATGGATAAGATTAAAGCCGGACAGAAGGATAGGGCTGTTGATCAGATTATCAATGAGTGTACACCAAAGTTAAATAAAACTGTTGAGCTTGCAAAGGAAATCAACAAGCTGACTGACGAAAGAAGCCATCAGGCAGTTGTAAGGACATATGTATGTGCTGCAGTCGGACTCATAGTCATCATTGTCTGTCTGATATGTGCATGGCAGTTGACAAAGAGAACAGGAAAGATCGTGCTTGATACAATCCTTGAGCCGTTACATGCAATCGAGGATGTGGCAAAGGAGCTGACAGAAGGAAATCTTCACAGCGCACTTGAGTACCATTCAGAGGATGAAATCGGTAGATTGGCACACAGCATGAGAAAGTCTATCCGTATTCTCGGCTCATATGTGGATGATATAGACAGGTCGATGAAGCTCTTTGCGGACGGACATTTTGATGCACAGCCGGAAGTAGAGTGGAGAGGCGATTTTGTAGGTATTTTACAGTCATTTATGGAATTTGAAAAAAGTATGGCAGTCACCATAAAGGGAATCCAGAATGTATCAAGCGAGGTTTCAAGTGCGGCAGAGCAGGTAGCTGCAAGCTCAAATGACCTTGCAGACGGTGCAACCAATCAGGCTGCGGTTGTAGAGGAACTGACAGCGACAGTTGCGGGAGTTTCAGAGCAGGTGGAGCAGAATTCAGAGAGTGCAAAGGAAATCAGTGGAAAAGTGGATGAGCTTGGAGGTGCAATCTGGGAAAGCAATGGAAAGATGCAGGAGATGGTTGCATCTATGCATGAAATAAACGAAGCCTCTACGATAAATTTTAAATGCGCCCAGCAGAAAACCTGCAGGAAACTGCGATGTGGAGGTTCGGTTTTAAGCATAATATGTTGAAAGGAAATTAGATTTATATGGTAAAGAAAATCATCATTGTGGTGGCTGCCGGTCCGTTTCAGTTTGCAATGATTAATCCGGTCATAACCAGAAAATCTGGTGCTTTTGAGACAGAGGAAGGCTGTCTGTCATTGGATGGCGTTAGGTCATGTACAAGGTATGAAGAAATTGAGGTCGATCACTGTAATGGGATCGTGATATAAGAGTGAATCAGACAGGTAATTTTTTTGTAGAAAAACCCACAACATCTATAGTATAATACTTATAATAACATTATAAGGAAAAGCGGCGCATAAAAAGGAGAAATACATGGCTACCATTATAGATGTTGCGAGGATGGCCGGCGTATCACAGGGAACGGCATCCAATGTATTGAACGGAAAAGGAAATGTCAGCAGTGAGAAGATAAAGGCGGTGGAAGAAGCTGCTAAAAAGCTTGGATATACGATCAATGAGCGGGCTAAGATGCTCAGGAAGGGAAGCGGCAATATTATCTGTGTGATCGTGCCTTCAATGGAACGCAGACATTACAGGGATTTTTATTACTGCCTGAAAAGTTATGCCGAAAAGAGAGGATACACAGCGGAACTTCTGATCACAAACGATAACAGACAAACAGAATACAGTATGATCCAATGGGCAAAGTCTGTAATGGCGATGGGGGTGGCGTCGATCACCTGTCTGGGAGAAAAGGAAGTCAAAGAGGCATATGCAGGATTTGAAAAGTTGTGCTTTGTGGAGCGGAAAGCGACCGATGATCTGGACTATATTGGATTTGATTATGAATCAGCGGGAGGGCAGATTGCAGAAACTGTCATATCAGCCAGATATCATAATGTTCTTGTGGTAACAGATTCTTTAAAATTTTCCAATGAAAATGAGTTCTGCAGAGGTCTCTACAAGATGCTTGCGCAGGAGAAAATAAAATTTTTCCATATCACGACAGACAGCAGGCGTGTATCCCATGCAATCATCAATACTCTTGTGCAGGAAAATGAATACGATGCAATCATAACGACGAATATCCGTTTTGCAGAAAAGATAAGAAATGTTGTTACAAACTTTTCAGCAGGCAATCAGACACCGATTTTTACATTGTCGCCGATCACTTCTCTCCCGGAAAAGGATTACCGCAAATATGAGTTAAACTATGGTCTGGTCGGGAAAATGGCTGCGGAAAAAATTATCGGAGATTCAAAGGAAAATGGGGCAGAGAAGGAACTGATCTGTGAGAATGATGGATTTCGTGAGTGGAATCAGATCACTTTAAACAAAACACCGGCGGATCATTTACGGATACTGACCCTTGACAGCCCGGAGACAATGATCCTGCAGGGACTGGCAAAACTGTATACAGAGGAGACCGGAACACAGATACAGTTTGATGTATTTTCTTATGATGATATTTATGAGCAGTTTATGAAAGCTGAAAATTCGGACTATTACGATATATTCCGAATGGATGTAACCTGGCTGCCATTGCTTTCAGAACGGATATTAGTCCCGCTTGACGATATGACGCCGGATATTGATGAAGTGTATAAAGAGTACATACCGGCATTGATAGATAAGTATTCCCGTGTGCATGGCAAGGCGTATGCGCTTCCGATCACACCGAGTACACAGCTTCTTTTTTATAGAAAGGATCTGTTTGAAAATACAGTTATTAAGAGACTGTACAGTGAGAAATATAAAGCGGAATTAAAAATTCCGAAGACATTTGAAGAATACAATAAAATTGCGGAGTTTTTTGCAACAAGTGACAGGCTGGAGGAACATTATTTTTCAAATCTGACACTTGGAAACCTGGGTGTCACAGCGACGGAATTTCTTACAAGGCTGTTCAGCCATAAAAATCATCTGTATGGAAAAGATGGAATGGTCGTGATCAATGATACAGCGGGCGTAAAGGCATTAGAAGAACTTCTGACTGCCAAGCAATATACAGATAAAAAGGTGGTCCACTGGTGGAAAACATCTGCAAAAGACTTTGCGGATGGCAAACTTGTAATGATGATCAATTTCAGTAATTATGCATCGGAAATCTTAGGAGCAGGCTCAAAAGTTGTTGGAAATATAGGAGTGGCAATGGTTCCTGGAAAAAATCCGATTTATGGAGGAGGAACAGTTGGAATTTCCAAAAACAGCCGCAGAAAAGAAGATGCATTTGCATTTATCAAATGGATCACAACAGAGCCGGCGGCGTCTGGCATGGCAGCACTTGGGAGCGTTTCTCCATGTGCGAAAACGTATAATAAATACGATATCATAGATGTGTTTCCCTGGCTGGAATTATCAAAAGACTGTTTCAGCAAATCACATACGAGGAGAATTCCTGCGGATTCAGACAAAGCATTTGATGAAATCAAGTTTTTGAATATTGTGGGAATGGCTGTGGAGAATGTACTGATGGGATTCTTGCCGGTAGAGGAATCTCTAAACCGTGCACAGAAACTGATTGATGAAGAAATTAACAAATAAAATACGGGAGCTGTAAAGCGAAAATGGAATCGGAAGGTGGAATCATATGTTGGATATGTTCCACCTTTTTTGTTTGTGATAATAGAATATCCGCGGAGTATGCATTCTATTATTTTATGTGTCAATAGTCATAGGAAAATTATAACGTTATAAAAATTACATGGATTTTACACAAACTTGATAGAAGTATTGCAAAAAACAAACTATGATATAAAATGCCGGCGGATATATGAGAAAAATACAAAAAACTAATAAAATACAGGTGGACAATGGATAAAATGTATAATGACGAATAAAAAGCATGCAAAAACAAACATGTAAAAAGTACAATAAAATATCAAAAAATACAAAATAAATTGTTGAATTGAACAAAATAATATTGACACGTTTCAAAATATGAAGTATGATAACATTACAAAAACAAAAGAGAGGGAGGAATTTACAATGAAAAAAAGATTTTTATCAGTATTACTTGTATCAGCAATGGGGGTTGCAGCATTAGCAGGCTGTGGCGGTGGAAATACCAGCGCAGACAATGGCAGCACGGCAGCAGATCAGATGGGCGCAGCTGTGGAGGACAAGACCGATGCGGCAGATACCCAGAAAGAGGATACTTCATCTTCCAATGAAAAACTTGTTGTATACACGAACAGCGGAACCGAAGGTCGTGATGCATATCTGATCGAGAAAGCGAAAGAAGCCGGATTCGATATTGAGGTGGTAGCATTAGGAGCATCCGAGGTAACCGAGCGTATGATCGCAGAGAAAAATAATCCTCTTTGTGACGTTACATTTGGATTGAACAATATTGAGTACGAAAAATTAAAAGCAAACGGTTTGCTTCAGAAATGGGAACCGGACTGGGTGGACGGAGTAGATGCAGACCTCATCGATCCGGACGGATATTATTACCCGGTTACAACAACGCCATTAGTATTAATGGGAAATGCGGACTATGACAATATGCCTTCTGACTGGACAGATCTGACGAAAGATGAATACAAAGGACTGTATCAGTTACATAATTTAGGCGGTGGAACAGCAAAGACGGTATTTGCAAGTATCATCAGCCGTTATCAGGATCCGGACGGAGATCTTGGCATTTCTGATGAGGGATGGGAGATCGCAGCAAAATTCTTAGGTAATGCACATAACATTGCAGATGGTGAAGACGCAGTCGGAAGTGTGATCGATGGTACCTATCCGATGGATGAGCACTGGGCATCCGGCGTTTTGACAGAGCAGAAAGACCGTGATTACAAATTCCAGATCATGACACCGGACATTGGAGAGCCATATGTGGTAGAATCTCTTGCAATTTCAGCAGGCACTAAGAAATATGATACCTGTGTAGCATTTTTAAACTGGCTTGGAAGTTCTGATGTTCAGCTTGACTGGTCTAATAATTATGGAACGATTCCATGTCAGAAAGAAGCATTAACCCAGGTTTCCGATGATATTAAAGAGTTAATGGAGACTTTGAAACCGCAGGATCTTGACTGGAGTTTCATTGCAGAAAATGTGGATGCATGGGTAGAGAAAGCAGAGCTTGAGTATGTACAGTAAATATAGAAGAAACTAAAAATACAGGAAGCTGACATTAAACAAAGTTAGGAGAACACCATGGTAAAGTTTGAAAATATTGAAATAAAGTATGGGGATTTTGTAGCGATTGAAAACTTGAATCTGGATATTAAAGAAGGTGAGTTCTTCACCTTCTTAGGACCAAGCGGTTGTGGAAAGACCACCTCACTGCGGGCGCTGGTTGGCTTTCTCTCACCGTCAAAAGGAAAAGTATATGTAGGAGACAAGGACGTTACAAATCTTCCGGTTGAAAAAAGAAACATTGGCATGGTGTTCCAAAGCTATGCGCTTTTCCCGACAATGTCAGTCTATGACAACATTGCGTTTGGAATGAAAGTAAAAAAAGCATCGAAGACAGAGATCGATCAGAAAGTACATGAAGTTGCAGCTAAGATCAAGATTACGGAATCACAGTTAAAGAAAAATGTGTCGGATCTGTCAGGTGGTCAGCAGCAGAGAGTAGCGCTTGCAAGAGCAATCGTTCTGGAGCCTAAGATTCTTTGCCTGGATGAGCCGCTATCCAATCTGGATGCAAAACTCCGCATTGATATGAGAATGGAATTAAAACGTCTCCAGAAAGAGCTGGGTATCACAACATTGTATGTTACGCATGACCAGGAAGAAGCGCTGACGCTTTCCGACCGGATCGCCGTATTTAACAATGGATATGTAGAACAGGTTGGAACGCCGTATGAGATCTATAATGAATCAAAAAGTGAGTTTGTCTGCGATTTTATCGGTGATATCAACCGCTTAAAGGGTGAACTTTTATCTGAGGTCAATACGCAGTCGGGTGCAAATTTAGATACAAACAAGACTGGATTTGTAAGAATTGAGAGATGTATCAGTGAAGAAAAAGCCGGTTATGTGAAACTCACAGGCAAAGTGGAAGAAGCTGAATTTAGTGGTGTGCTGACAAAGTATGTGCTGGAATGTCGTGGACAGGAGCTTAAATATCTTGAAAAAAATGATGGACGCAGGCTGTATCAGGAAAACGAACAGATAGACCTCTATATCAACCCACAGGATATCATGCAGTTTTAGGAGGGATATTTTATGAATAAACTCAAGCAAAAAATTCAGGATGGAACAATCAATATTCCCGGCATTATTATTAAAATTGCATTAATCTGGTTTATCATTACATTTCTGGTATTCCCAAACTTAAATCTGCTTGCCAGGGTATTTGTAAAAGACGGACATTTCACATTGGAAGCAATTGACAAGATCATGAAATCAGCAAGGGCCATGAAGAGTTTAAAGAACAGCTTTGTTCTGGCAATCGCTTCTATTATTACCGTAAATATATCCGGTATTTTAGTTGTACTGTTTACAGAATACTTTGACATCAAAGGGGCAAAAATATTAAGTCTTGGATTTATGTCAACACTGATCTACAGCGGCGTTGTTTTGGTTACAGGATATAAGTTCGTTTACGGTTCAACAGGAATCGTGACAAAAGTGCTGACCAATATTTTTCCAGGTCTGGATCCGAACTGGTTTGTCGGATTTGGTGCTGTACTTTTTATTATGACATTCTCGGGAACATCAAATCATATGATGTTTTTGACAAATGCGATACGAGGGCTGGATTATCATACGATAGAGGCGGCGAAGAATATGGGGGCATCCCAGAGTACGATTTTATTTAAAATTGTGCTGCCGACAATGAAACCTACCATTTTTGCGATTACAGTGCTTACTTTTATCGCAGCATTAAGCACAATGTCAGGACCTTTGATCGTTGGTGGCCCGGATTTCCAGACAATCAACCCGATGATCAAGACGTTTGCCAATATGACGGGATCGAGAGATATCGCAGCGCTGCTGGCAATCATCCTTGGAATTGCAACGACGATTCTTCTTGCAATCATGCAGAAAATTGAAAAAAAAGGCAATTTTATATCGGTTTCAAAGACAAAAGCCAAAATGGAAAAACAAAAGATTGAAAATCCGGTCATGAATGTGATCGCACATATTGTAGCTTATGTGATGTTTATCATTTACATGCTGCCGATCATCAACGTACTTGTATTTTCATTTACAGATGGATTGACGATCAAGACAGGTGTGATCAGAAAAGATTCTTTTACACTGGAGAATTACAAAAAACTGTTCCGTTCAGCCACTGCATATAAGCCGTATCTGGTAAGTATTGTGTATTCTCTGCTGGCGGCACTGGTTGTAGCTGTGATCTGTATTGTGGTTGCCCGTATTGTGACAAAAGCAAAACATAAATATGACAAGTTGTTTGAACCGTTTATTCTGATCCCATGGCTGCTGCCATCAACCATGATCGCACTTGGTTTGATGCTGACCTACGATGAGCCAAGAATGCTCCTAGCAGATAAGGTATTGGTTGCTACACCGATCATCCTGCTGTTTGCATACATTATTATTAAAATTCCGTTTTCATACCGAATGATCCGCGCCGGATTTGTCGGACTTGATGGAAATATGGAAGAGGCAGCACAGGTTATGGGCGCAAAACCGCTCTATACGATGAGGAAAGTCATTCTTCCGATTATTATGCCAATCGTATTATCTGTCATTGTATTGAACTTTAACGGACTTTTATCAGAATATGACTTATCCGTATTTTTATATCATCCATCCTATCAGCCGCTTGGAATCGTGATCAAGCTGGCAACGGATGAGACAGCGACCATAGATGCACAGGCAATGGCATTTGTTTATACGGTAGTGCTTATGATCATTTCTACGATTGCACTTTGGCTTGGCAGATATGACGGACTTGGAAAGATAAAATCTTTTTTTACAAAAAAGAAAAACGGGGGTAAAAATTAAATGGAATCGATCATTGAATTAAGAAAAAAAACAGGTGTTCTGGTTGCCGCCCACAGAGGAACCAGTGGGGGAAATATTCCGCCAAACTCGATTGCGGCTTTTGATATTGCACTCAAGGAGGGCGCAGACATTTTAGAGATGGATCTGTTTCAAAGTATCGATGGCGAATTGTTTGTATTCCACACAGGAATGGAACCGAGCCATCTTGACAGACATATCAGGATTGAACGGTATACAGCCGGGGAGATCAGACAGATGAGACTCTGTAACAGTGATCTGCAGCAGACATTTCTGCCGGTAAATTCATTTGATGATGTGTTAGAGCATTTGAAGGGAAAATGTAAACTGAATCTTGACAGAAGCATCAATATTATTGAACCGGTTATGAAAGCAGTAAAGAAACATGGAATGGAAGATCAGATTTTAATGAAGAGTGATCCTTCTGACCAATCTTTGAAATTAATTGAAGCTTATGCACCAACGATCGATTATATGCCAATTTTCATGGAAGAGGATTTTGCCTCTGATAAAATTGAAAAAATGAACATCAATTATATAGGGGCAGAGATTGTGTTTGAAAAAGAAACATCTCCGGTGATCCAGGAATCTTATCTGGAAATGCAGAAGAAAAAGGGGCGGATTCTCTGGGGCAATGCGATTTTATATTCCAGCCGGGTTCCATTGGCAGCAGGGCATAGCGATGACGTTTCGCTGACCGATGATCCTGCGAAAGGATGGGGATGGCTTGCAGATAAAGGATTTGACATTATCCAGACAGACTGGACAAAGCATTGTGTGGATTACCTGAAAGAAAATAATTATCGGAAGTGATGCGTATGGATTTAAATTTTTTGGGATGTGGTTCGGCATTTAATCCGTTGTACGGGAATACAAGTGCCTATTTTACAAACAAGGATCAGCTATATGTGATCGATGGCGGGGAGAGTGTATTTTTGAAATTGTATCAGAAAGAACTCTTAAAGAAATACGCCGGTATCACAATTATGGTAACACATATGCATGCAGATCACGTGGGAAGTCTTCCGTCTATCATTTCCTATTGTTATTATGTACTTGGGAAAAAAGTGACGGTCATCTATCCGGAAAAGTCTTTGTGGATTCTGCTTGGATTGATGGGAATCGACCCGGATATCTATATTCCTGTGGAGAGCAGTCTGTTTACCGCAGAGGGACTGAAGGTTTGGGCTGTTTCTGTGAAACATGCGGATGATATTTCCTGCTTTGGTTATATCATTGAATTTGCAGGAGAGAAGATTTACTACAGTGGAGATTCGTATGAGATTCCCAAAGATGTATTAGACGGATTTTATAAAAGGGAAATATCAACAATCTATCAGGATACAACAGAATTTACATCGGATCACAGGTCACATTGCCCATTAGAGGAGCTGGAGGAATGTATACCGGCGGATTTAAGAAGGAATGTTTTTTGCATGCATTTTACTACAGATTTTACGGAAAAATTAAAGAAAAAAGGATTCGGTTATATTCAAAGTAATTGCAGGTGAGAATGGAGAGAAGAGCAATTTGAAAGATGATTTTAAATTGCTCTTTTTCTTTATCCTAAGATGCACAAAAAGATTCGTTGGAGATAAAATAGTGGGAAGGTGAAATCATGTGGAGAGCTTTTATTGACGCAATGGCAGAATGGAACAGCGTAGCGATTTGCGGACGCCTTGCGCTGGCAATCCTAACGGGAACTGTGATAGGAATTGACCGTGGGTTAAAACGGCGCGGAGCCGGGATCAAGACACATGCATTAGTGTGCCTTGGATCCGCTTTGGTAATGCTGACCAGTGAATATATGTCGATGAATTTTGACCAGAAAGCCGATCTTGCACGGCTCGGTGCACAGGTGATCAGTGGGGTAGGATTCCTGGGGGTAGGCACAATATTGGTAACGGAGAAACAAAGAGTCCGGGGGCTTACCACAGCAGCAGGACTTTGGGCATGTGCCTGTGTGGGTCTGGCGATTGGAATCGGGTTTGTGGAAGGTGCAGTCTATACGCTGGTATTCATTGTTGTTGTATTGCGCCTTCTGAATAAAATCGACATTTTTTTACAGAAACATGCGAAAGTATTTGATCTTTATCTTGAACTGGAAAATGGAAAGAGCATTGGATTGTTTTTGCAGGAGATGCGAAGCCGGAATGTGAAAACAGAGACGGTTGAAACAACCAAAAATAAACTGCCGGGTAAATTTTCCTCTTTAGTGGTAACTCTGGAAGTCAATCACTATAATATGAGACCGGAACTGATCGATGAGATCAGAAATTTTGACTATGTGCACTATGTGGAAGAAATGTAAGCATCTGGAAATATTGCAAATTCAGGATTAGAATGTATCAAAACTGGAAAGCAGAAGGGGGATAAAAATTTATGGATTCAAAAAAAATAAAAGTGTGGGCGCACCGTGGAGCAAGTGGTTATGCACCGGAGAATACAATGGATGCATTTCGAAAAGCCATTGAGATGAAAGCAGATGGAATCGAACTGGATGTGAATCTGACGAAAGATGGGGAAGTGGTTGTAATACATGATGAGGTTCTTGACAGAGTCAGTGATGGAACCGGACGTGTACAGGACTTTACCTGTAATGAATTAAAAAAATTTAATTTTAATAAAATACATCCGGAATATGAGAAAGAAGAGATACCAACATTAGAGGAAGTTTATCAGTTGATAAAGCCGACGGATCTCACCATTAATGTGGAAATGAAGACCGGAAACACGTTTTATCCGGGAATGGAAGATAAGGTTTTAGAACTGACAAAAAAATATGACATGATGGATCGTATCATAGTTTCCTCATTCAATCATTATACGATCCGCAGTATGAAGGAAAAATGCCCGGAATTAAAAACAGGTGCACTGTATGCGGATGGAATTATAAATGCGGTCGATTATGTGGCGGATGTTGTGCGGGCAGATGCTCTGCATCCGGGGTGGACGAAAATTTTTTATCCAAATTATCTGGAGGACTGCAGGCGGAGAAATATATTAGTGCATGTATGGACGATCAATAATGAGAAAGACATGCGGCGCTGCTGTGAGATGGGACTCGATGCAATTATTACGAACTATCCGGATGTGGCGAGAAAAGTGGTGGATGAGTACCAGCTTAATTAAAATTGTGCATGCGGAAATATATCAAAATAATTTGATATATTTCCGCATTTCTATTATAATCAGCCGTAAAAGAAGTAATATATTGCCATCAGGAGAGGAAATAAATATGAAAACCTGTAAAGATGCCGCGAAAGAGAAAAGACCGCTTCCGGTAGGAGTTTCTGATTATGTCAGAGCACAGGCAGAATATTATTATGTGGATAAAACGCTGCTGATCAAAGAATTTTTAGACAGAAAACCGCTGGTTTCCCTGTTTACCAGACCGAGAAGATTTGGAAAGACATTAAATATGAATATGTTACGGGTGTTCTTTGAAATATCGGACGAGGATACCAGTATTTATTTTAAAGAGAAAGCTATCTGGAAGTGTGGACAGGAGTATACCAGACAACAGGGAAATAGCAGCAGTGTATATGTATCAGATAATGAATTTATCATTTGCCCGATTGCGGATGAAGATCGTGATAATTATGTAGAATTGCATCGTCAGATAAATGGTGAACATACATTGTTTTTAAATGAGCATTGCAAAGATATGATGTGGGAACAGGTTTTAGAGGGAGAAGATAAAGTATTTTCTGTATTTGAAATAAATGGCGATTATTGTGGAAGTCTGGAATTGCAGAATCCGGACTCTGATACACCTGAAATAGGAATAGATCTTTTCGAGAATAAGAGAAATAAGGGAATAGCGCCGAAAGTGGTAAAATTATTGGCAAAAAGATGCTATAAGGACAGGAAAGTAGATTATTTTCTGATTAGAAGAACAGAATTCATTAGTCAGGCGATTTATCTGGATTTCCCAACATAAAAATGTTAAGATAAAATAAATTCGTGTTTCGGGACAGTGATGAATAAGGAGGTATGAGATGGAACCAATGTATTTATCAATCCAGCAGAAAGAGACCGGCAGACAGATCAAGAGGCTTCTATCAGAACACGGTTACACGGTGAAAGATGTCCAGACCGTGATGGGATTTGAAAATCCGCAGGCAGTCTACAAATGGATCTCAGGAAAATCGCTGCCGAGTTTGGACAATTTTATAATTTTAAGTAGATTATTGCATACCAGTATTGAAGATATCCTCGTCATTGACGGGGATATCGTTCGTTTATGGTATATTTTATTTCGGAAATTAAACTAGCGGTAGAATGACAAACTTTTCTGTATGTCTTATATTGATATCATCATGAAGGATAGTTGGGAGAGGAAAAAGGTAAATGAAAAAAATAACATCGGCATATGCAAATAAATGGCTTAAAAGCCTGGAAGAAGACAAGGAATACTGGGTAAATAAGGAAGAAGCGTCAAGTACCTATGTGGCTGCGATCAATGAGGAGCCTGTGATCCCCGAATATGATTATGCTGAGGTTGCAGCAACGATTGCAGAAATTGATGAAAAGATCGCAGTGATCAAACATGCACTGAATGTCACAAATGCAACCGCAAAAGTGCAGGTAAAGGATACCGAGATGAGCGTGGACACGATCTTAATAAAGATGGCGCAGTTGAATAAAAGAAAGGCTGTCCTTGACCGGATGCGCAAACAGCTTCCAAAGACGAGGGAGACAACATCGTATATGTCCAGAAATGCAGTTCCCGAGTATCGGTATGTCAACTATGATCTTGATCTGGTCAAGCAGGAATATGAGCGGGTATCTCAGAATGTCATGGAATTGCAGATGGCATTGGATCAATATAACCAGACGGTGCAGTTTGAGTTAGATCTTTAAAAAATTTTCCGTGCAGGGTGCGGTCACAGGTAAATAGTGCAAAATAGTTCAGGTTCAGTGATAAAGTTTTTTCTGTTATTCGTTATTTGTTATTCGTTAAAGTTCATAGTGATTTCAAATCCGGATACGATAAATTTTAAATGCGCCCAGCAGAAAACCTGCAGGAAACTGCGATGCGGAGGTTCGGTTTCAAGCATCAGATGATGAAAGGAAGATAAACTTACATGGTAAAGAAAATCATGCGTGATCCCCTGTTTCTGGGACAGAAATCAGAGGATGCAACAGAAAAAGATAAGTAGGTCGTAACGGATCTTTTGGAGGGCATGTACAAGATATGAAGAAGACAGAAATGGAGGGATATATTTTGAAAAATTATTATAAATTACAGAACCCATCAATTTTTAAATTTCAATATGTATTTCTTGATAGTGAAGATTATCTGGCAGATCAGTTATTTATAAAATACAAGGTAAACATCGGTGTACAAGGGGTACAAACGAGATAAAATAGAAATGAGGGGCGATAGAGCGGAAATATCAGATTTTCCACTCTATCTGAACACGGTCGCTGGTGGCCTTGATCGTAGAGATC
>OGKW01001094.1_pt1 | contig 17619 bp, 17 predicted proteins | sample 1572601 | NCBI WGS metagenome assembly OGKW01 (sample SAMEA2581875, study PRJEB24529) | metagenome | biome: Human gut stool | place: China | collected 2011
AAAAGGATTTGAGTAAAGACGATATCATACAGCAGCTTTCTGATATGCGCCCCGATGTAATTATGGGTGGTCCCCCATGTCAGGATTATTCTATAGCAGGAAAGCGAGAACTGGGTAATCGTGCAAATCTTACGATAAGGTTTGGAGAAATCGTAATCGCAGTAAAACCTATGTGGGTAGTCTTTGAAAATGTTTATAATATTGAACGCTTTTCGACCGTCACCACGCTGAAACAGATGTTGGTAGATGCTGGGTATGGTATTACCACACGAGTTTTAGATGCAAGCCGCTGCGGCGTGCCACAAAAGCGTCATAGGTTCTTTCTAATCGGTAAGCTTGGCGAAAAAAATGGCTTTCTTGATGAGACGCTTGTGTCCAACCTGTCATGCAAGCAAATGACTGTACGAGACTACCTTGGTGATGCCCTAAACACAGAATTTTACTATATGCATCCGAGAAGCTACCATCGTCGGGCCGTTTTTTCAGTAGATGAACCAGCTGCAACGATTCGTGGCATTAACAGACCGATTCCAGATAATTACAAACGCCATCATGCTGATAAGGCTGATATATGCGATGGTGTTCGTGCCTTAACGACACGCGAGCGTGGCTATATTCAAACTTTCCCGGATACTTTTGATTTCCCTGGTGCGAAAACAGATGTCGAACTTGCAATAGGCAATGCTGTTCCACCAGCTTTGGCCAAGTATGTGGCGAATTGTATAAAGCAGTACTGTACTGAATAGGAACAGAAAGAGGTGTGTTTATGTCGTATTTCAACGAAATATCTGATTATGCAACATATTCTGGGCATGAAGCAGATTTTCATTTCTCCTATAATGCAAACAGTGGCGGCGGTCAGGCTTTTTTAGGTGGTCGGTTTTACGATGAAAATGGTCACTTGACTTCTCCGGAAACTTTAAACGGGCGAATCGTTGCGTTTAAATATCTCTTCCGAACCGAGAATGGTGAGGAAGTGTCTGTTGTTATTGATGATGAAAAAGCAAAATATGAAGTTAAACCACGAGGAAACGGCTCAACATCAATGAAACTTGGCATCGGGACCGATCGCGTGTCCCCGAGTAAAGTGGTGTCAGCGTTTATGATGTTGCCTCCTACCTGCGGCGTGAAAACGCCAAGCAATTTGCAATTATCCATATTAAGTGCAAATAATTATTGGCTTCAGTCCATGTGGCTTGAATGTAGCACAGAAACCGAAACACCGACTGAAGCTATTTTCATCGTGAAAGATTGCGTTTTTGGCGGTGGCGTGAGCAAGGAAACTACGGATCGGGCAGGCCGCTATTTTAAATTAGACATTGAAAAGCGGATTGCGGATATTATTGCTTTATCTCACAAAACAGATGCTTTTCGCGAAGAAATCGCAATGGCGATTAAGCTCTTTGCTGATATTTATCTTGGGCATCGCGCATTCAATTATGAAGAGTGCAATCAGGCAACGAAATCCCTTATGGAATTGCTTGCGCAGGATTTTCCAGATGTCTACTCAGGTATCACAGATCCGTTGTCTGCAATGCATGACATTGTGATAAAACAGAGTCATGAAAATACTGTCGATGCAGAGGACACCTCTGTTGATAACGAAGCCGCCTTTAAGGATTGGCTGGCACGTCTCCCAAAAGCAAACGGTGAGCTATATTCTGAAAATACCAGAAACCAGTATATCAGTGCACTTAAATCTGTTGCAAACCAGTTTGCAGATACTATCGGCCCTTTTACCTCTGTTTTTGAGATTGCTGATGTGGAGACATTTAAGAAAGTTGCTTCTGCCATCAAAGGTCATGCTACATATGAAGAGTTCAACCGTAGCCGTGGCAATGGCTCCTTATCCGCAGGCCTCGATTTGTATCGTCGTTTTTTGGAAGAACGGAATCCAAATGATGGGGTAGAATATCTCTCTCCTGCGTGGTTCAGACTTGCCGCTGAAAAGTATGTCCAAGTGGATACGGAGTCAAATGCTCTGTATCAGCAGTTTCAAAGTCTGTATGCCCCGGAAAAACTACGTACCCTCTCTGACGATGACCTGTTGGGGTATATTTTTCTCGGCGTAAATGATCGCAGTCTGTGCAATGCATTAGAGTTCGATGCCCAATATACACAGTTTGGCAGCATCGCTGGTGGCACCGCATACAAATACAATCTGTTCTACAGTAGAAATGAAGAAACCTGGAAGACCTCCTTCGGTGAAGGTGGGCAGCGTTCCGTGTCTCAAGAAGAGGCTCTTGAAATTGGTAAGCAAATCCGTGATGCTCTGGTGGCCGGTGCGGATGTTATCGCAAACCATGAAACACTTGCGACGGTCAACGACTACAATGCTCTACTGAATGAGTTGAACGCTGTCATTCCGCAGTATATCACCAAAATGTGGTTCTTGAAGTATTACCACATGATGTTCCCTCATATCCTGCCCAACTTTTACAATGAAGCATGGCAGAAACACATTCTCTGCAATTTGAACATTGTTCCTTCTGATGCGCAATTTATCCGTATGGGACAAATCAATGCTTTTGTAAATGAGTGTGGTATCTCAAACATCGTCTTTTCAAAAATCATTTTTGATAGTATAGGATCTCCAAAAACATTTTATCGAATTGGAACAGGCGACAATGGTATCTATTTTGGCGAGTGGCGACAGAATAACTACATTGCCATCGGTTGGAACGAATTAGGCGACCTCTCTGCTGCATACCAAGAGGATGCTGATAGCAAAGCAATAATCACCGATGCGTTAAAGAGCCAGTGGAATTATGATAACAGGCTGGCCTCGCGTAAATATGGCGAGATTAATAGTTTCTATTCGGCTGCAGCCGATACCACATACGCAGTTGCAATGGCAGGACAGAAGATTCTTGCTATCGGACTTGTGACTGGCGGTTACTTCTTTGATGAAGAAAAAGAATACGGTCACTGCCGACCTGTTCGCTGGCTCAAAGTTTTTGAGGAAGGAAAAACACTTCCTTTCGAGGGTGAAGGTAAGCTGACCACTTTCTATGAACTGAAAAACAGCGAAAATATATGCTACTTGTATTCTCTTCTGCATGGTCGTGATGAAACCGCTGTTTCTGTCACAGAAGAAGAAAATGTTGTAGCGCAAATCCGCCCGATCAGCTTCGCTACAGGTCTGAGCAGTGACCAACCCCGTAACCGTATTCTCTTTGGTGCCCCTGGTACTGGTAAGAGTTTTACGCTGAATCACGAAAAGGATCTGCTGCTTGCAGATGGTGGTGAGTACGAGCGCGTGACCTTCCACCCAGATTACTCCTACGCTAATTTTGTCGGTACATACAAGCCGGTGCCCTGCAAGGACAGCGATGGCAAGGACGCCATTACTTATTCCTATGTACCCGGTCCGTTCATGCGCACCTATGTGAAAGCCCTTCAGAACAGCAGAACTGATGCACCCAAGCCTTTCCTGCTTGTAATCGAGGAAATCAATCGTGCCAATGTTGCTGCCGTGTTCGGTGACGTATTCCAGTTGCTTGACCGTGGTGATGACGAGGTTAGTGAATATCCGATCCAGGCATCCGAGGACATCAAAAAGTATCTGGCAGAAGAACTCGGCGGCAACCCCGACGATTACGCTGAAATTCGCATCCCAGACAATATGTTCATCTGGGCTACCATGAACAGTGCTGACCAGGGCGTATTCCCGATGGATACCGCTTTTAAGCGCAGATGGGACTTCACCTATTTGGGCATCGATGACAGTGAAGCCGGAATTGTTGGCAAAAAGGTTGTCCTCGGTCAAGGCGATTATCGCCGTGTTGTGGAGTGGAATGCTCTCCGCAAAGCCATCAACAATGAGCTGCTCACTTATAAGGTGAACGAGGATAAACTGATGGGCCCGTATTTCATCTCCAAGAAAAATCTGCCGGAGGGTGAAATGATTGACCCTGCCGTCTTTACCCGTATATTTAAGAACAAGGTCATTATGTACCTGTTCAATGATGCCGCAAAGCAGAAGCGCATTACTCTGTTCGGTGGCTGCGATGAGAAGGCAAAGAACCAGTATTCCAAGATTTGCAGAGAATTTGACACCAAGGGTGTTTACATTTTCTGCGAAGGAATCAGTAGCCAGTTTATTGATAATGTCCCAGAGGATGATGGAGAATGATTTCAGTATTTTTACGAGAACAAAAACGCTATACCCAGGAAGACCTGGTTAAAGAGTTTCGTTGCTCCGAGGAAAAGACTGTCCGCATTCTGAAACGACTGAAAGAATATGGCGTTCTGAAGGCCGTAAAAGCAAATGACACACAGAAGGACCTTACCGATTTGGTGGACGAAGACATCGAAATCGCTGATGTTGAGGTCGGTGAAAACGAATATCTGTATGTGTTCACTTTTGTGGGTGTTATTACAATTGAGGGTCGTGTGTTGAAATGCTATCCGAAATATCTGCTCGATGCCACGGCCCCCAAAGCAGAACTGAAACAAGTGCTGAAGGTTCTGGAAAAGTACAATTCCAAGGAACAGATCATTCGTATGTACAACGATACGAGCGACAGCAGTGCATTTAATATGTTGGCTGTTATGCTGTTCCTCCTCCAGGATTATTTCGAGTATGGTGCCTACACCAACACGCAGGACATCATTGAATCCAACGGGTCCGGTGACATTCTTTGGGATAAGACCATCAACGAAACTTTCACTCTCTTAAGCAACAATCGGCCGTATTACCCGGAATTGCTGACCATGAAGCGTGTGAATGACGATTTCGATTTCTTCAAGCGTCTACATGAGTGTATCCTCACTCATTGCACGGAGGAATTGAGAGATGCCGATCTGTTGGATCTGTTCGATATTATGGGTGTCGATATTTCCGATGAGCATATCGAGGACTTTGGTGACAAGGAGTATGTCCTGGAGCGCATTGTCAAAGAACTTAATGTCCAGTTCAATACCCGGAAACAGCTTCTGCTGAAAACGCTATATGCCTATATAGCCAACAGCAGCGCACTGGACGATTTGGACTGTTTCAGTATGTTCGGCACAAACAGTTTTAACCTGGTGTGGGAAAAAGTCTGTGCGGAAGTGATGGACAACCAATTGCAGAAACCTATCGGTGGACTGCGATTGCCTATGCCGTTGGCCGAGCAATACCGTGATATGCGGCATAAGAAACTCATTGACTTGATTGATAAACCGCAGTGGTCTGGGAATGCTCCAAACGGTGAGTTGTTTATAAAGCAGGCCGAGGATACGCTCATCCCAGATCTTATTTCCATCGTTAATGCCGATGGGAACTATCAGTTTATTATTTTTGATGCCAAATACTATAACATCCAATTGGAGCATAACAAAAAGTTGCGTGGTCAGCCCGGTATTGAGTCCATCACCAAGCAGTATTTGTACCAGTTGGCCTATCAGCCGTTTGTGGAAGCACATCAGATTGGCACAGTGCGGAACTGCTTCCTCATGCCGACCTCTTCTGCTGAAATAGTCGAAAAAGGAACTGTGTCCCTTGATATGTTGAGCAAGTTGGGGCTACAGGATATTCAGATACGCCTTCTTCCCGCGCAAACAATGTATCGCCATTATATTGAAAACACAAAGATGGATATCAGAACACTTAATCTATAAAGGAGCTCGGCAACTTTACAGTTTTGCAAACAATGCAAAATATTTACAAACTCCTGATAGATAGTTTTGGAATGAAGTAGGTGGTGGTGTAATGCCTTTTGACATTGTTCGAAACGATATTCTGAATATGCAGGTGGACGCCATCGTCAACATTGCCAATCCAGAACCTATCCTTGGCTATGACTGTGATACTGGCATTCATAAAAAAGCAGGCCCAGAGATCCTCCAAGCAAAAAAGGTTGGATCTATCGGCGTTGGGCAGGTTGTTAAAAATGAGCGATAAAAGCAAGCAATAAAAGATGACGATAAAAAGCGTCGACAAAAATGTGACGGTAAAAACTGACAATAACACCACACTGCCGAAAGGAGCTGGGACCGGCGAGTCTCAGCTCCTTTTTTCATACTGACTATTCCTTTTTCTCTGATCCATTCAGGCTGGCCCAGTGCTGGCGCAGCAGCCGTTCTACTTCTCTGCGAAGGGAATTTTGGAACATGACAGCCATAACCAATGCGCTAAGCACTGCAGCCACAGACTCCAGCCAGGGATATGCGGCCCAAAGCTGTTCTCCCCAGCAAGCAAGCGGAACACCAACAAGCAGCATAAACAGCAAAATAATGATGACAACGTCGGGTCTGCCGTAGCCTTCACGTCTTTTGATTTTGGCCCGTATCTGTCGAAGCGCACGGGCTCGGATATCCCGGATGTTTCTGGACGAACACTGTTTGTCCTGTGCGACGGATTCAGTGGACTCGCCATTGATGACCGTGCGGAACAAAATCTCCCTCTGCAGTTCGGTCAGTGCATGCAGGGCGTCATAGATTTGGGTGTCCAGATACATGAAGGGATCTTCATCAGAACCCTCTGGCAGATACTTGCTTCGGTCAAACCAACGTCTGTCATTGTAAATCGCATTGCGTACTTCCTCCGGCAGGAACGCTTCCGGATTGTAAGATTGGGGCTGCTTTATATCCACATCCTCCAGAGTATCCGGTGCTACACGCTTGTGAAAGTTCGCCTCGCTGTAGTAGAGCATATGCTCCAGCTCCTTCCACTCCTCTGGATGCTCCTTCACCCATTGGTCTGCGGCAGCGGTAGCTTCCGGGTCCATTTCATGTATCCAGCGCCAGTCAGACCGAAGTTCTTTGTACGACTGAGTATCTTTGAAGGACATGAGCTCACCACCCTTTCTGCGTTCACAAAAAATTTACGATTCCAGACCTTCCGATTTTGCGAATTTTCTCTAAGTAATAATAGAAGGACAATTTCACCCGGGTGAGGTTGCCCCTGGTTCGGTACGGCACGGTATCCGCGCCGACGAATCCACATGACCTTTGACAGAGCATCTATGAGAGCATGAGCGCTCTCCGCCATACGGCGATCCGCTCGGAAGGTCATTCCATCTCTGGCCGTGTTCCCGGGAGCACGGCCTCTTTTTATTCTAACACGGAGGAGGCGAAAAAGATAGTTTACAGATGAGGGCAAAGGAGGAATGTGGATCACACAGCACACCCGAAAAACAAAAACCGCCGTGACTGCGGCAACAGTCCGGCGGCTCGGCGCACACACAGGCACGCACAAATTTACTGATAAAAGTATATCAGGTAAACAGCAGAAAAGCAATGAAAATTTTTCTGTTCCCTGTGTGAGCGTCATCGGACTCTACGACAATACAGGAGGTATGAATTGAGTTTCAACAAATGGCCCAAGCGCAGCGCAGAGAAAAACTATTTTATGGTACCAAACGAGATATTCAGCGTCGGTCTGGATTTTCGTGAGATCTCCATCTATTCCTATCTGCTCCGGTGCGAGAATCGTAAGACCTACCAGTGCTACCCCAGTTACAAAACCATCGGTCATGCGATCGGCATGAGTGAAAATACAGTGGCAAAGTATGTGCGGCAACTGGAGGAGAAAGGTCTCATCTACACGGAGCCGACGATGGTACGAAGCAAAGATGGCAGACCCCTGAACGGAAATCTGCTCTACACCATCCGCCCTATCTCAGGTGTACTCGAAGCGTTCTATGAGCGGCAGTTCCGGCAGGCAGAGGAGGCTGCCGCCCGCTATCGTGTGGCAGAACTCCTCAAAAAGTCCAACGCACAGGGCCGCCAGAACGCCTTGTGTGCGCCTTTCCGGGAGGAAGAGAGTCCCAGTCCCAACCAGGGGGTTGAAACCGGATGTGAGCCGTTTTCGGAGGGATTTGAGAGGACGAAAGAAAAAGCAGGATAAAGGCATGGCGTCGCAGGCGTCGCCGCAGCCGCCACTTCTGCCCGCAGTGCGGGCAGTTTCGGACGCTTGAAGCTGGCGTCTTTGAGAGACAAAAAAAGCTCCGATGGCGTCAGCTTCCCCGAAAAGCCCCGTGTTGCAGGGTTTTTCAAGGATGTCTTACAGCAAAAAGGAGGAATTGAATGAGTAAAGAAACCAGAGAGCGCATTGCATTCCGGATGCAGCCGGAAACCAGAAGAAGGATCGAGCAGTGGTACGCCGCCGACAACTGCCAGAGCAAAAATGAGTTCATCGAGAAAGCCGTGAACTTCTATGTGGACCATCTGGAGATACAGGACAACCAAACGCTTTTGCCTATGGCGATCCAGTCTGCCATTGACGGCAGACTGAGCAGAATGGAGGACTATATCTGTATGGAAAATAATTTTTTGTCTCTTATCAAGACGCGCCGTAGTGTACGGGCTTATAAATCGGAACCTGTCCCTTCCAAGGCTTTGGACGCTGTACTGGAAGCCGGTCAGCCTGCGGCACGCAAACAAAACTATATTGTTCGGACAATTTGTGGAAAAGAGGGAAAGTATGCAGACCAATAACAAAATGGCGGTTGCGCCCGTTGGAAAACTTATCTGGCAAATGTCGATACCGCCGCTGATTTCCATGTTTCTGCAATATTCCTATAATCTGATAGATAGCGCGTTTGTAGCGCGGCTGAGTGAAAATGCTTTGACGGCGGTTTCCCTGTCGTTTCCCATTACAACTTTGATGAATGCGGCATCTATCTGGATTGGCGTTGGTGTGAATGTACTGATTGCAGGGTATCTTGGACAGAGAAAGCAGAATGAGGCAAATACTACCGTCACACATGGATTGTTACTGGCCTTTGGAATTGGTGCTTTGCTCAATCTTCTGTCATTGCTGATTATGAAACCCTACTTTGGGGCATTCACCAATAACGAAGAAATTTATCAGTTGAGTATTGCCTATATGAGCGTATGTTCGTTCATGCAAATTCCCAACATGGTGCATATCGCAATCCAGAAGATGATACAGGCTACTGGGAACATGGTTGCTCCTATGTGGTTCCAGATTGCAGGAGTGGTCGTTAATTTTGTATTTGACCCACTACTAATTTTTGGTATTGGTGTTTTTCCAGCTATGGGAATCCGTGGCGCTGCGGTGGCTACTGTTGCGGGCTATTTGTTATCCATGATTTTGGCATTTGCCTTGCTGCTGGGCAAAAAGCAAAAAGTGCGGATAAAGATCAAAGAATTTCATATACAAAAGTGGATGATTGCCCGTATATTCACCCTTGGCTTACCATCTTTCATTATGAATGCCCTCAGTTCGTTTATGGTGACATTCGTCAATCTGTTTCTGGTGGCGTATTCCGATACGGCGATTGCATTCTTTGGTGCGTATTTTAAGGTGCAGCAGCTGATCGTTATGACAGTAAACGGCTTGATTCAGGGCTGTTTGCCTATTATGCGGTTTAACTACAGTGCGGGAAACAGAGATAGGCTGCACTCCGCTTTCCTATACGGAACCGCTTTGGTCTCCGGTATGATGATACTGGGAACATTGACCGTCAACTTCTTTCCGGAACAGCTTTTGGAATTATTTACAGCATCGGAAGCCATGCGCTCCTTTGGAATATCCGCTATGCGAATTATGGCGGCAAGCTATCTGTTTTGCGGTCTCTCTACCATGATTTCCACCTATTTTCAGGCGACAGAAAAAGTAGGTTCCAGCATAGCGATTCAATTATGCAGACAACTGCTTTTCCTTGTTCCTGCCTTATGGTGTCTGGACAAATTATTCCAGCTGAATGGAATCTGGCTTGCATTTCCTGTTGCGGAAACCGCCACTATGCTCATTGCGCTCGTAATAATGGCATGGCATCGCCACAAAAATATCTTATAACATGTTCCAAGGAGGAAAAATGATGAACGATACTTTTATGAAAGAAAAACCGGTATTGCCGTTGATTTTATCCATGAGCCTGCCTATGGTTTTATCCATGCTGGTTAATTCTCTATACAACATTATCGACAGCTTTTTCGTCGCGCAGATAAGCGAGGAAGCTATGACGGCATTATCACTGGTTTACCCGGTTCAAAATTTTATCAATGCTGTTGGAATCGGATTTGGCGTTGGAATCAACGCAGTGATCGCCTTCTATCTAGGCGCTGGAGATAACAAAAAAGCAGATCAAGCTGCCACGCAGGGACTTGTGCTTGCCATGATTCACGGCATTGTTATGACAGTCTGCTGTATTACAATGATGCCGGCTTTTTTAGGAATGTTTACTTCATCCAAGACAGTTATTGAACTTGGCGTCCGCTATTCTGTTATTGCGTTCGCTTTTACATTGGTTATCATTGTTGGTGTTACATTCGAGAAACTATTCCAAGCTGTAGGAAACATGAAAACAACCATGATCAGCTTGATGTGTGGGTGTATAACAAACATTGTCTTAGACCCCATTCTGATTTTTGGCTATGGTCCATTCCCTGAAATGGGAATCGAAGGCGCCGCGCTGGCAACCGGCATCGGGCAGGCCTTGACGCTTGCGATTTATCTGGTCGTTTATTTTGTGCGGCCAATTCGCGTGCATATCCGCAGGCAGTACATTTTGCTCAGCAAAAAGATGGTAATAAAGCTGTACTCCATCGGCATTCCCGCAACCTTGAATATTGCGCTCCCATCTCTTTTGATTTCGGCACTCAATGCTATTTTGGCGGCATATTCCGAAGTGTATATTCTGGTTTTGGGAATCTATTACAAATTGCAGACATTCATCTATCTTCCGGCTAATGGCATTGTTCAGGGGATGCGCCCATTGATCGGCTATAACTACGGTGCGGGGGAGAACAAAAGAGTCAGCCAGATTTATAAAATCGTCTTGTGCATGAGCGGTATCATTATGGTGCTTGGGACAGTGATATGTCTGCTAATCCCCGGACAGCTTATGGGGCTGTTTACCCACACAGAAGCGACAATCCAGACCGGGAAAACAGCCCTGCGTATCATCGGCGCCGGTTTTATTGTCTCGGCGGTTTCCGTTACATCTTCCGGCGCACTGGAGGGACTTGGAAAAGGCATTCCTTCGTTACTGATTTCACTTTGCCGGTATGTTGTGGTTATCATCCCAACTGCGTTTTTACTCAGCAGCATTTTCGGAGCGGTTGGCGTCTGGAATGCGTTTTGGATCACGGAAGCGATTACAGCAATCATTTCTATTTGTGTTTACTACAAGGCAATAGCAAAAAGCCAGCTGAGCCAGTCAACAGTAAAATGAACGTTGCTTTGCGCCGCCGTTGACAGCCCCGTCTGCCTTTGCAGATAGGCAATCAAGGGGATGTCGCACTAAGAAATTAGTGCGTTGCCCCTTTTTCTCCTAAGAATGATTCTGTGCGGTTACTCAGTCAGTTTGTAGAGGAGATGGATTTGACTGATTTATATTCTACTTATGATAGAATAAATTCTTTATCGCCAAGAATACTTTTGAAGATTGTTTTATACTCTTACATGAATGGTGATTATTCATTCCGTTCTATGGAATTAAACTGCAAAAGAGATATCAATTTCATGTTTTTTTTAGAAGGGCATTCTGCACCTGACCATGCAACACTTGCACGATTCAGGAGCATTCATTTTGCCCCTTGTTCTAAGCGTATTCTCGCAGAAGTTGTATCGGATGAACCGGAGCATTCAGGCTGAAGGCTCGTTTGGAGACATTTATTTCCTTTAAAAAGTGCCTGAATTTAGAAATATCAAAATAAAAATTTTTAAAACCTATATAGGTTTATTAAAGTACGCCAATTTTTGGAACATCCCATTCATTTTAATAAATAGTAGCTTAAAAATCGTATTTTTATAGGAAAAAGAGGCACCAAGAACAAGCTGCCAAATCAGATGGATAACTTATCTGTATCGGACGAGTATTATGACAAGAAGTATGAGGATATGCAGGTGCGTCTGGATAAACTTTATGATGAGATAGAGGAAATTGAAATTTCCATTGAAGCAGTGGAGACAAGACTGTATAATATTAAGCAGGAAAAGATATCCGGTGATAATGTGTATCAGTTCTTATTATTCTTCTATAATCTGTACGACAGATTTACAGATATGGAGAAGAAGATATTTATGAAGAGATTCCTCCTCCTTATGAGACGGGCAAAGCGGTAATTGAACAGAGTTAGGAGAGAAAAAACGTATGAGTCAAATTGTTTCGTTGTTTATGTTTAGTTGTGGCGCTTATTGCCTTTGGAGTCATAACGCTGGTGAGTGTGTTTTCTCTGAGTATCGGAAAATATAAATGGGTGTATCTGGTCTATACGTTCCTTTCTTTGGTCTATTTTTGCATTTCTCGTTGTCAACTTAGAAGCTTCTTGGGGAAAAAACTGGTTGTATACAGCTTTTTTGCCGCGCCGCTGCTGTTTACCGCTAGAACGGCGGTCATGAACGGGCTGATTCTGAGCAGTATGCTGCTCTATATCGGACTTGCTTTCTTTGCGCAGCACAACCCAATTCTATCCAAAAACCTAGTGGATATTATTCTGTACGGGGTGCTGAGTATGTTTCTGATTGCCACGATGATGCGAAGCAAGCTCCAGAGAATCCTGTACCATAAGGAAATGGAAGCGTTGGAAGTCAGCAAGCGCGAATCGCAGGAACGAATCCTGAATTATGAGAGATTCCTCACGGACATGGTTCGGTATGCCGCTTCAGAAGAAAATCCGGACAAAGTACTGAATCAACTGGTGGAGTATATCGGACAGCGTATGACCGCCGATCGAGCGTACATCTTTGAACAGAATGACCGCGGAACGTTTGACAACACCTACGAGTGGTGCAAAGTGGGTGTACCCAAAGAAAAAGATAACTTGCAGGATGTGCCGTATGAAGGCATCATTGAAACATGGTTTGCACAATATCAAGAATCCAATAATGTCATCATCCATGACATTGAAGAATGCAAAAAAACAAGCGAAGCCATCTATGAACGGCTGAAACCTCAGGGTGTCAATACCCTTGTGACAGGGCCAATCAAAATCAACGGCAAGATGGTCGGATTCTACGGTGTGGACAATCCTCCCGAAGAGAAACTGCATGAGATCTCGAATCTGATAGATATGATCGAGTTTATGATCTCTTTTATGATAAGACTGCGCAATAATGCAGATGTACTGGAGCACAGTGCATTATATGACCAGCTCACAGATTGTAAAAACAGAAAAGCGCTGGATTGGGCGTACACAGAAAAGCTGGAGAAGTACTTTCCCCTGGCGGTTGTCATGTGCGACCTAAATGGCCTAAAGGAAATAAATGACCAAAAGTGACATGACGCCGGTGATAAATTCATTGTGCAGGCCGCACAGACACTGAAATCTGTGTTCGGAAAGCGTCATGTGTATCGGCTTGGCGGAGATGAGTTCATTGCGGTTCTGCCAAACATCACACATCCGGCGTTTCAGAAACTACTGGAAATGGCAAAAAGCCAACTGGGTGCTACCGCATCCCTCGGTACGACGATAAGCGGCACAAAGGACACAGATTTTGAGTCGCTTCTGAAAGCCGCAGATGCGGAAATGTATGAAAACAAGAAGCAATACTACATCGTGACAGGAAAAGAGCGGAGAAAGCACAGCTTGTGAGAGGGAAAGACCGTGAACTTGATACTCCTTCAAAAAGGAGTGTGCTCTTATGGCTAGATAAATCTGAAAATACTGTATCTGATTATTTGCAGACAACGAATATGGACTTTCTAGATATGTTTTTAACTGCAAAGCATTTAGAAGGGTGTTCTGACAAAACAATACGCTATTATAGGTGTAGTATTGAAAAGATGTTGGATACAATAAATATTCCGGTCATAAAGATAACGACCGAGATGCTACGAAAATATCTTGTAGAGTATCAAACGATAAATAATTGTGGAAAGGTAACTATTGATAATATTCGTAGAAGTCTTTCTACATTTTTTTGTGGTTAGAGGAAGAGGATTATATTATAAAAAGCCCAATGAAAAGAATTCATAAGGTAAAGACTGCCGTTATTGTAAAAGATACCATTCCGGATGAGAAAATAGAAATTCTTAGAGATAATTGTAATAATCTGCGTGATAGGGCAATATCATCGCATTGCTGATGAAATACTTACATTAGACACTTTTCCAGAACGATTTAGGATTATGGATTCTGAGCCGTAAAAGAGAACGGAGTTGCGTAGAATGCTCGTCGATAATTATTCAGTGTTTTACACAATCCGTGACGAAAGGGTAATTGTAACGGATGTGTTATACACGGCATCTGATATAGAAGCACGTTTGAGAGGCGAGCTATAAAAGCACGCGTTTATTTGAAGTTTATGGAGAGGAGAAGAATATGATTTTTCACTATGCTGGCAAATATAATGGAGATGAGAGTAGTCTTCCATACAAGGAACATCATCCTAATGCAACCCCGTTTAAAGAACCGGAGGATACGAAGAAATTATCATTAATTGCAAATGTGGGATGTATTTTGATAATGGGTATATTAGCAATTCCATTTTTAATACTGGGAATAGAATATATTCCTGATAATGCAATATGGATGATGATAGGTGGAATTTGTGGCGGATTATCTCTGTTGCCACATGAATTGCTGCATGCAATATGTTATAAAAAAGATGTATATATGTATAATGATTTGGCACATGGGTTGATGTTTGTGGTAGGAACAGAGGATATGAGTAAAGGGCGTTTTATTTTTATGTGCTTGTGCCCTAATCTTATACTTGGCATAATTCCCTATATTTTATTTTTGATATTTCCGAAATTTGTTGGATTGGGTTTATTTGGAATTATTTGTATTGGAATGGGGTTTGGGGATTACTTAAATATTTACAATGCAATAAAGCAAATGCCGAAAAATTCCAAAACATATTTATGTGGAATGCACTCATATTGGTACTTGTAGAAATGCCAAAATTCCTGTTTGCAGAACTAATAGAGAAGTAACATATAAAACAATAAATATGGTCAAAAAATCATCGACATCCGACCTACAGCACGTTATAATATAGTTAATCTAATAAGAAAACCAAGTGATTATTGTTACGAAGCTGAATCGTAATGGTGGCCAACCGATTGGACTCGATGGAATGGAATGGTTATATTCTCCGGGTGCTCCGAGCACCAGACGGGTACCAATAATTAAATCCATCCAAGTACCCAATGGAGATAACTATAGTGTAGGATAAGATTTAGGTTGTCAATGAATGTAAAAATGGTTTTCTTACTTGATGAAAACAGGCCTGACGAAGTATCGTTCAGATTAGATTAAAAAATCTAGTCTGGGCGATTTTTTTCGTTCAGGGAAAAGGAGAAAATGTCATTGACAGAAAAGACTGATACCAGAGATTCGGATGAAAAAGTAGTTGAGTTTCTCCCTGATTGTAATAAATTTATTTGAATATATTCGTCGTTTTGCAGAGCCTGACTATAATTAAAGAAACAAGAATCATAATTGCAGCTGTAATAACATTTGCCACTGAACTTCCAAAAGGATCATAACGAAATACTTCCGGTAGAGCATTGACGATACTATGACACAACATACAAAGCCATACGCTTCCGGTAACCTCCCTTATGCACGCAAGCATAAAGCTTGAGCCCAACACGAATAATCCGAATATGAAATAGTTTTTTTGGTATTGATGTACTCCGGGGATAAAAAACAGGGGAAGATGCCAAATCCACCAGATTGCCGTAGTTATTATGCTGGATATAACAAAGGTGAATTTCTTATTAAGCTCCGGAAAGGTAATAATGCTCCAGCTTGCTTCTTCCAGACCACAGCTCTAGTGATGTTCCTCTTATAATTGATGTAATAATATCTGGAAGCCATGCAACAAAAAGTGCAATTCCTGCTATTAGTAAAAATGCTTTCATTCCTTTTGTAAACGGATATGAACAGACTCTTCTCTGTCTGATACCTATCGCATAAAGTTTCGCTGCCTTAAAGCAGACAGTAAAAAAGCACAATCCAAACAATAAGATGTATACTAAGTGTAAGCTGTTATATGTAACTCCAAATGCTAAGCTTGCGGAATAATACAGCAACATACTCAATATTCCGAAGACACGAATATCGTAATCAATAGCTGACCCTTTCTTATTTCTTAAAAGCGTAATAATTGTTAAAGGGACAATAAATAACAATATAGTAAAGTCAGAGCCTATAAAAATCGGAGCCTTAAAGTAGGAGTCGTGAGCATATATGCCTGCTCCCCACATTTGTATATTTTCTCCATATTGATTAACAATCTCATAGGAATATGATGTATCAAAGGAACTAATCCCACAAATCGTTATAATCAGCAATAACAGTATAATTATAATATTTAGAGCGTTGTATACCGCGTTCCATTTATTCATTGTTCAGGTTACTCCTTTCATTTATCTATTTATCGTTTGGGCTAAAAAAGCTTTATATGCCATTTCCTGCTGTGCATAAATTTCATCCGTTGAAATACCCGGCATAGTCATGGAAAATATTGTGCCAAGACCGATTGTATAAATTAGCATATTCAGATGCAGCTTTTTTGCCTGTTCTATGCTGATATTAATATTTTTAGAAATAAATTCTGCTACATCTGGATTTGTTTCCGATTGATACAAATCGTCCAAAGAAGAAATGCCGTTTCGTTTATGCAGAATAAAAATCTTAAATAAATTTGGCTCTTCTTTCGCTAATTGGATATAAGTTCTCCCGGTGCTTCCGAAAATATCGTCTTTATCAATATGTGTTTGAACATATTCGCCGATAAAACTGCTTACTTTTTGAGTAACATCCTGCCGCAGTCCCTCCATGTTTTTACAGTAACTATAGATAGGCTGTACGGAACACCCTATCTTTTCTGCAATAGTTTTAACCATAACCTGCTCCATTCCGTCATTTCGTGCGATTTCAAAAGCAGCATTGACGACCATTTCTTTTGTAATCCTTTGTTTTGGCATTTTATTTCCTCCATAATCAAGTTATATAAACTGTTTATATAACTTGATTATATTATAACAATTAAGCTTTGTCAATTCGTCTGGAGACAATTCATAAAACATGATTCGGTCTTTTCTCGGCTGTAACCTCTATATTTCTATCGATTTTTAAAGTAAAAAACAAGAGAGTAAGGTCTTCCGTTAATCGGTCAATGGGTATATACTTGTATTAACCGAATCGGTCAACGGAGGCAGCTTATGAATGATAAATTTTATGCATTGCCGGAAGAAAAACAATCGCAAATATTGAATGCTGCATATAAAGTATTTGCAACGAATCAATATAAAAAGGCACCAACCTCAGAAATTGCAGCAGAAGCCGGAATTTCCAAATCACTTTTGTTTCATTATTTTCATAACAAGCAGGAGTTGTATATTTTCTTATGGAAGCATGCAGCAGATTTAACAAAAAAATACATGTGTAAATATAAGGTATATGAAACAGATGATTTTTTTGAAATGATGCGGCGTGGTCTGATGGCTAAGTGTGCAGTGATGAGAAAATACACATTTTTATCCCTGTTTTCCATTAATTCATACTTTGAAACGGAGTCGGATATTCAATCAACTATCCAACCGGATGTGCAGGATGCTGCCCAAAAGACATTGGAAATGCTTTTGTCAATTTTGAATCTTGATTTAATCCGTAAGGATATAGAATTTGCTCGTATATATAAAGAAATTCTATATGCTTCAGAAGGGATGCTTAAATATTGGTACAGAACAGGAAATTATGATGTAA
>OGKW01001102.1_pt1 | contig 17531 bp, 12 predicted proteins | sample 1572601 | NCBI WGS metagenome assembly OGKW01 (sample SAMEA2581875, study PRJEB24529) | metagenome | biome: Human gut stool | place: China | collected 2011
ATTTTACACCAAGTTGGGGAATTTTACAATATTTTTTGGAGAATTAAAGAAAAAACGTTAATTTGTTGTTACAATTACAGCCCAGTACAAAATTGTTACATTTTGTACTGGGCTGTAATTTATATTAATTTTTTATTTTATTCCTATTTGACTTTTATTTCAATTTCTCGATTTCTTCTTTTGTTAATTCTGTAAATTTCATTATTTTTTCTATTGGTATTTTTTCTTTTAGCATTTTTTTAGCTATTTCTATAGATTTATTTTTTTCTCCTTTAGTAATTCCGTTTTTCCTCTCCGTCTTGTAGACCTGCTTTATAAAAATTATGCTGACTTGTTAATCTATTATATTCTGCCATAACTATTGAGTTATGTCTTTCTCTTTCTTTTGGGTCTTCGCTTATGAAGTCTAATGTATTTATTGCTCTTGCAATTTCTTTATTCTCTTTCTTTGCCAACATAATTCCCCCTTCATTTTGTGTAAATATACACTAATTTTTGCATTTATCTTTTAAATTTGTTTTATTAATTTTTTAATTTTCTCAACAACTTCATCAATTGTCATTTTTGAACTATCTATCACAACAGCATCTTCTGCCTTTTTTAAAGCTCCTACTTTTTTGTTTTTATCATTATAATCTCTAAGTTTTACATTTTCTAATACTTCTTCATATGTTGTGTTTATACCATTTTCCATATTTTCTTTGTATCTTCTTTTAGCTCTTATTTCTTCACTTGCATCTAAATATATTTTTAAGTCAGCATTTGGGAATACTACTGTTCCTATATCTCTTCCTTCTACTATTACATTTTTCCCTGTGGCTAATTTTCTTTGTACTTCTACCATTTTTTCTCTTACTGGTATTATTGATGATATTTGAGATACTATTGCAGTTACTTCTTTACTTCTTATTTCTTTACTAACATCTTCTCCATTTAATAATATGATGTCTTTTTCTTGAGTATTGTCTATTTCTATATTTATTTCATTTGCTATTTGGATTATTTTTTCTATTTCTTCTAGTTTTACATTATTTTTTAATGTTGCTAATGCTACACATCTATATGTAGCTCCTGTGTCTAAGTTTAAAAATCCTAATTCCTTTTCTATTCTTTTTGTTACTGTTCCTTTTCCGCTTCCAGCAGGTCCATCAACTGCTACTATCATTTTTATTCCTCCTTTAGTTTTTTTTATTATATCAAACCTCTTATTTTTGTCAATCACTTTTTAACATCTTTTAGTTTGATTGCATATAATATATTTAGAGGTGGTCTATTATGGCATATTCTGAAAGAGAATTATTAGCAAGGATTGTACAATGTGAAGCTGGTGGTGAAGGTGATATAGGTATGAAAGCTGTTGCTTCTGTAATTATGAATAGGGTTAATGTTTCTGTTGGAGAATATTCTAGAATTTCTCAAAATGGCAATATTAGAAATATAATTTTTCAACCTGGTCAATTTGATTGTGCTTCTGAAAGTTTATATAATCAATACAATCCTCAAAATATTTATAATATGAACCCCACTGATGAGCATTATTATATTGCTGATTGGGCTCTTTCTGGTAATAGACTTATTGAAGCTGGTGAGTGTTTGTGGTATTTAAATCCTTTTAAGCCTACCTGTGACCAAACTTTTCCTAGAAATGGTTCTGGTACTTTTCATACTAGAATAACTAATCATTGTTTTTATAGACCAACACCTGCTTATTCAAATACTTAATATTTTTTGGAGGTTATTATGAGCGAAAATGAAAAAAATTATTCTGCAATTAATCATAGTACTGGTTTTTATACTACTTAAAGTTGAAGGAGTTTATTCTTCTTCTCCTATGAATTATTATAATATAACGACTTTTGAGGGACTGCCAAGTAATACAGTAAACGCAATAAAGAAAGATGCATCCGGGTTTATCTGGATTGGAACAAAGGTGGGGTTATGCCGTTTCGACGGATGTGAGGTGAAAACTTATCCCTTACTGTCAGAAGATGATATTTGGTCGATAGAAGAATTGGATAGCGATACATTGCTGCTTGGTACAGTTTCCGGACTGAAATACTTTAGTCGTAAGACTAATGTAACGGTAAAACTGGACATTCCATCTGCAATAGTCAAATCAATCCGGAAGATTGCAGACAGCCAATTTTTTGTGGGAACGGAAGCTGGCCTTTATTTTATAAATAATCATACTCCTCGCCAGATATTTTTAGAAACCGGGCTTTCACCGTGCAATCATATCACGTCTATTATTTGTGAGGATAAGAATATATATTGGTTTTCTACCGCCGACGGGTTGGGTAGAATAGATATCCGGACGATGCAACCGGAGATTTACCGGATGCCGGAAGAGATATCAAACAGCAATTTCTTCATTTGTCTCACGCGTATGGGCAACCATATCTATTTGGGTAGTTTCAATAAAGGAATATTCAGCTTTGATATGTCCGGAAAGAAATTTGCCAAAGTGAACGGTTTTGAACATAATCTGATAATGACAATAGACGGACAGGATAACCAATTGTTTGTCGGTACAAATGGACAGGGATTGAAAGTGTTGTCTTTGGAAGATGGAAGTATCGAAGTTATTTCACATAAGGAGAAGGCACGGAATTCTATCAGTTCCAATACAATCACTGCATTTTTATATGATAATGGCATTCGTTGGATTGGAACCCAGTTTGGGGGAATTAGTTATACACCTCGTATTGGTGCCAAGTTCTCTTATTACAGTAAAAATGATTTTTACTCAACTGATTATCGGGTTCGTAGTTTTTATATGTTTCCTAATGGAGACAAGCTGATTGGTACAAGGACAGGGCTTTTCTTTATTTGTGAAAAAACAGGGGAAATAAGAAGTTATAGTTTGGAGAAAAACTTTTCTAATTTGCGGTCGGACATAGTAGTGTTTATAAATCGGATACAGGACAAAATATTGATAGGTACTTACGGTGGAGGGGTGCATGTTTTTGATGAAAAAACATGGTCTTTGAGGGACTTCTCCCATGAAGAGTTGTTTCTGTATGGTTGCATTCTTAATATTGTAGACGATGCGAAGGGGAATTTATGGTTTGCTTCTCAAAGTGGACTTTATCAGAGTACCCCTGAAGGACATGTGCTGAAGAAATATGATACGATGAACTCCGTCCTGACAACAAATGCCATATTATGTTTGTGTGTTGATTCGATGAATCGTCTATGGGTAGGTAGCAAATTCGGTCTGTTTTTATTGGATATTGCTACGGGGAAGATGCGTGCGGACTGTTTTAGTGTTCCGATAAAGGCTGAAATTAAGTATATTATGGAGGACTTGCGGAAAGATATGTGGGTTTGTACGGATAATGGTTTGTATAAGATAGGGAAGGATTTGGTTGTTCATGAACATTTTACTACTGATAATCTGCTTCCGGATAATCAAGTGCCTTGTATCCTGGAAGATAGTCATGGAATTTACTGGATCGCTACACAAAAAGAGATTGTACGCTACAATCCGATAGAAGAACAGCATTATACATATCAGAGACAGGATGGGTTGAGCGGTCTGGAATTTAATAATAGTGTCTTTGTTTCCAATGACAGTATTATCTGGTGGGCCAATGAAGGCGGGTTAGTCTATACCACAACCGGGAATATTAATACAGAACGTCGTATTGTAAGTACCCCTATAATAACATCGTATGCTATTTCTAATATAGAATATGACTTTCCGTATATGGACATGTCGGAAGGAATTGAATTGCCTTCTTCTGAAAATACTCTTCGTTTTAAATTTTCTAATATGGATTATGCGTTGCCTTATGCCAATTTCTATGAGTATAAGTTGGAAGGGTATGATAAGGAATGGTTGAAACAGACAGGGATTAATGAAGTTTCTTATAAGGACCTACCAGGAGGACATTATGTCTTCAAGTTGCGTGTCCCGGGCGGTGAAAAACAGATGCAGACTGTGGACATCTATGTCCGGAAATCATATACTTTTATGGCAGGCATATTATTGATGGTTCTAATAATAAGTATTCTAGTAATATATTTCTGTTACCGGATATGGAAACTTAAAAAGCGGATGACGGATGAGCGGATGATATTAAGTAAGGTTCAGGAGAGAGGTAAAGATAAAAAGGCGGCATTGCCCGAAATGAAAGTGAATGGTATTTTGGATAATTTGCTTTCCTATTTGGAACATGAAAAGCCTTATCTGAATCCAAAATTAAGTATTGGGGACGTTGCTGCAAAATTGGACTGTACCGAGACAGAGCTTTCTCAATTGCTCAATAACCACATGAATGTGAACTTCTCTAATTTCATTAATGTATATCGTGTCAATGAGATTAAAAAACGTTTAAATCAGGAAAACCTCTCAAAATATACTTTGAAAGCTTTGTCAGAACAATGTGGCTTTAGTTCTAAGGCTACTTTCTATAGAGTATTCAAGAATGTAACTGGCATGACACCACTGGAATATTGTAAGAAACAGAACCTTGTGATAAAAGAAAATTGAGTAAAACCTATATTCTCATTTTTTTTGAGACAAGTTTTATGATGCTTATCTGCTTGTATAACAATACTTTATGTTGAAAATGTAATTCTCATTTTAGTTGAGATAAAACAGCGCTTCTATTGTTTGGAGATAGGGTGAGATTATGTGTAGTTTTGCATCAGACAGGGACAGAAAGCCTTTCGAATAAGGCACGAATCCTTGCTGATGTTTAACTAAATAATCAATATTATGAAGAGCATTTTGGAAGTTATAATCCTTTTACTTCTTTCCTTTCTGATAGGAAGTAATAAGTCGGTTGATACTGCTTGTTCATTGCCCGACACCTCTCAATGGAGTGTGGCTAATAGTGATATTTGTTTAAAGGTGAATGGAGATTCGATTTTTTGGACTATGAAATCTGATAAAAAGGATATTCCTGCTATCACGGCATCTGCCAGATACAATTTGCTTACTTCCGGAAGAATCAGTCTGACGTACAGCTTACCTTTATTATCTCAAGATTTATCCTATATCTATGGAGAAAGGAATGAGATACTGCATCGTCATATTATCCATGCATCCTTATGTAAGCAGGAAGATGATAAATTGGTATTTTATTCATCTGCGGGTGATTCTATTGTTTTTTGTCGTAAAAACTAAAATGGAGACGGAAGATATGCAGACAATGAATTCTACTACAAATCAATTATTGACTGAAACTTACACATCCTTATGTCCCATAATCATTCATTATATAAATCGTAAAATCAATGATTATGAATCTGCCAGAGACATGGCTCAGGATGTATTTCTTCGTCTCATGGAATATAAGCAAATGCTTCGTAAAGAGACAGTGAGAAGTATGGCGTTCTTCATAGCTCACAATCTGGTGGTTGATTATTTGCGACGTTATTACAGGAAGCAGGAAATGTCTGCCTATTTCTATGAATATGGCATGAACGTTACTGATGATACAGAGAGTGGGGTGATAGCCAATGACCTGTCGGCACAAGAAAATCTGAAACTGCTTCAACTTTCTCCGCAGCGTCGGACAGTTTATATAATGAGTCGTTTCCAGGGTAAGACAGCACCTGAAATCTCTGAAGAATTGTGCCTTTCGCGACGTACCATAGAGAATCATTTACTGGCTAGCCGTAAAAAGATTCGTGAATATATCAAGTCATGTATTTGAGAGTTATACTATATCAGCAAAATTGTTAATTTTAAATTTTAAAAATGTGAATAAGAAGTTATTGAAATTTTCATCGAAAAGAATATTATATTCTGCGATGATGGCTTCCGCTCTATTGGCAGGAAGCCCGTGGACTGCTTTTGCAGACACGGATAATATACTGGAAGTGTTGCAAAACAGTACCGTACGAGGTAAAGTTGTCGATGCTAGCGGTGAACCCGTTATCGGTGCCAGTGTTGTGGTGAAAGGCACAACAACAGGAGTGATTACAGACTTAGATGGAAACTTTATATTGAATAATGTTTCTGAAAAATCAGTTCTGGTTATATCTTATGTGGGGTATAAGTCACAGGAGATTACTGTAAGCGGAAAGTCCGCCATAAACGTCACGATGCAGGAAGATAGTGAGATGTTGGACGAAGTCGTTGTTGTGGGGTATGGTGCTATGAAGAAATCTTCATTGACCGGTTCCGTAACAGTTGTTGATAGCAAAATATTCGAAAATAAAGGAAGCATGTCCAATCCTCTTCAGGCATTGCAAGGACAGGCTCCCGGTGTTCGGATTACACGTTCATCATCAGCTCCGGGTGAAGAAGGTTGGGGAGTATCTCTTCGTGGTGCAGTTTCCAAAAACACAACAGAACCGTTGCTTATTATAGACGGTGTTCCTTCAGACGCAGTTTCAGACCTGCAATATCTGAACCCTTCGGATATCGAGACTATGAACTTCTTGAAAGATGCTTCGGCAGCTATCTATGGAGCAAAAGCTGCGGGTGGTGTGATTATTGTAACAACCAAAAGACCGCAGGCCGGTAAACTTAAGATAGAGTATAATGGCTCATATACCCGTAAGATGCCGGGACTCCAAGCTGAATTGATGAGCCTGGATGAGTGGGCTGGTTCATTTCTGCAAGCAATGGAGAATGACGGCCTTGACGATACTTATACATGGTATCGATATGTCAAGTTGATGCAGGCAAATAAAGGTGGTTTCATTAATGTACATGACGGGAGCAATCCCAACCCGATTCCAGGTATGGGTGTGAACGATTACGTTTTTCATGATGTCAACTGGACGGATGTGATGTGGGGGCCTGCCAATTCTACGCAACACGACTTGAGCTTTTCAGGAGGTAACGAAAAGGTCACTTACCGTTTGTCGGCCGGTTATTTGTTTGATGACTCCAACCTGCGTTGGGGGGAAAATAACAATCAACAGTATACTTTCCGTTCGAGTAATGTAATTAAGGCCACTGACCGTTTGACTATCGAGTCTGTCATATCAGCAGTCCGTAAAGAACAAGTTACTCCTACGCAAATCGGAAGGGCGTTGAATGTTACGACTCCGTTGCCAGGTCGGCCTGTTTCAACTATTGATGGCAAGCCTTATTTGTGGGGTACCGACTATACAGCCAATTGGTTACTCGAATTAGGAGGTGAGAATAAATTGGTGGTGACAACTTTCAATTTGAATGAAACATTAAAGTATCAGTTTACAAAAGAACTGACTGCTTCTGCAACATTCGGATATTCAACGAACAGTGCTATACGTGACGAGAAAATGAAATCTATCCAATGGTATCATTATGATGGAACTGTGAATACTTCTACAGCAAATCCTTATCCTACTCAAGCGGAATCAAAATATACTAAACGTGCTTCCCGTACGGATAATTACTCTGTATCAGGTTATTTGAACTATGCGAAAACGATAGGTAAAAATCACAATATCAATGCAATGGCCGGTATGCAATACGATCGTAGAGATTATGAAATCACCGGAACGTCTGCCACTGATATCCAGTCGGAACTAGGTATCATTAATGGCAACGGAGTCATTTCTATTGCCGAAGCCAAAAAGAACAGCTATGCGCTCCTTTCCTATTTCGGACGTTTGAATTATAACTACAACCAAAGGTATCTGATAGAATTTAACGCGCGCTATGATGGTTCTTCAAAGTTTCAACCGGAAAACAGATGGAAAGGTTTCTATGGTGTTTCAGCAGGTTGGAGAGTTACCGAAGAAGCGTTTATGGTGAATATTAAAAAGTATATTGAAGAATTGAAAATTAGGGCTTCTTATGGTGAAGTCGGCAACCAAAGCGGTATAGGGCTTTACGACGGGGTGCAACTCTATAACTTCAATACAGCTTCGGGCGCCTATATTGGCGACGGAAAAGTTTCATATATTGCTGCGGCTAAAGAACTGGTGACAACCAATAGAACTTGGGAAAGAATCAAAAATTATAACGTCGGTTTTGATTTTACAGTACTGAACAGCCGTTTGACTGGTAGCGTAGACCTCTATATGAAGAAAAACGACAATATGTTGATCGGGTTGCTGTATCCCGGCACCTTGGGTGGCAATGCTCCGGCAAGTAACAACGGAAAATTCGAAAGTAAAGGATATGAAGGTATGCTTCGTTGGAGTGACAAAATAGGAGAAGTGAGCTATCATATTGGCGGAACATATACTTACATGGAAAATAAGTTGTTGTCAGGAGGTAATGATGTTATCTCTGCCGGTTTCAACAGCACGATAAACGGTTATCCGTTAAACTCTGTTTTCGGTTACCGATATGCAGGAAAAATACAGAATGAGGAAGATTTACAGGCATATAAGAACCTGTATTATGGAAACAATACGCTTTCAATGCCCTCGAATTTACGCGTGGGTGACCACATGTATGAAGATGTGAATAAGGATGGTAAGCTTACACAGGACGATTTGGTCTTTCTCGGAACAGATGACCCCAAAGTAACTTTTGCCTTTGACCTTGGATTGGAATGGAGAGGTTTTGATGTGTCTGCTATTTTTCAAGGTGCGGCACAAAGAACGGTTTGTCGCGATGCAGACTCTTGGAAAGTTCCTTTCAAAGCAGTGTGGATGAATACGTCAAACCATACGATTGGAAAAGTCTGGAGCCCGGAAAACCCTAATGGCAGATACCCTGCCTATTCAACTAAATCAGAAATCAATAACTGGAATTATATGCCTTCTTCATGGTTTATAGAAGATGGTACATATCTCCGGTTGAAGAATCTGACAGTGGGATATACTATACCAAAAGCCATATTGACAAAGATAACCAAGGGTGTACTTGAAAATTTCAGGGTATATGTTACCGGTACGGATATTTGGGAAAACTCAAAAATTAATGATGGCTGGGATCCGGAAGCAACCCGCAAGGTAAGTGACAGACAGCGTTATCCATTCACAAGAACATATACTGTTGGTTTAAATGCAACATTCTAATACTATATATAATATGAAACTATCGAATTTATATACTACCTTACTTTTTAGTTTGTGTTTGTTGTTCCAGTCATGTCTGGACATGAATCCCGAGGAGCAACTCTCGGATGGCGACATGTGGCAGAATCGCGGGCAATTCGAAGCTTTTGCCAAGAATTTCTATGGTTGGACACGCGATTTCGGTGGCTTGGGGGATGCTCACGGTGATGTACAAGCAGACCTGTTTAGTACAAATCCCAGAAATCTTTTCAGTAATGGAACATCTACCATTCCACTTACCGACAAAAGCTATACAGATGCTTATGCCAATCTTCGTCAAGTAAATCTGTTGTTACAAAAGGCAGAATCTTATGCTCTTCCCGAAGAAATTAAGATACCTGTTGGTGAGGCATATTTTTTCAGGGCTTATATCTATTTTGACCTGCTTCAACGTTTTGGAGGAGTCATTAAGGTGGAAGAACCGTTAGATATCACTTCTCCGGAGCTTTATCGCACTCAAAATACAAGAGAAGAAATTAACGAATTCATTATCTCCGATTTGAACGAAGCGATAGCGCGTTTGCCGAAGTTTAAGGATATCACTGCTGCAAACGCAGGCACTATTTCACTTGAGGGTGCACAAGCCTTTTTATCCCGTGTGGGACTTTATGCGGGGACATGGGAAAAATTCCATAATGGTAATGGAAGCAATACGGAATTGTCAAAGAAATGGTTGAAAATAGCATACGAAGCTGCTGATGCAGTTATTGAGTCGAAAACATTCGAACTCTTCAAACCGTCTGATTTGGTTATTGAAGGGGATGAAGGGGCTGCTTACCGTTATTTGTTTATACTGGAAAATGAGAAATCGAATCCGGCCGGTTTGAACAAAAGTGCAAATAAAGAATATATATTTTCCAGAAGACATGATACGACATTGGCACCTATTGGTATCAATATTACCGAAGGTCGTTTTAATAATGCGTTATATGTAACACGTAAATTGGCCAATATGTATCTTCAAAAGAGCACCGGATTGCCGATTGATATATCGAAGTGGAATTACGCTACTAAAAATTCGGAGTATTTCGACCGTGACAACCGCATGACAAGCATAATGATGGTAGACGGAGGTTTTTACTTCAGTAGCAACGGTGGACGTTATCGTAGAACGTGGTTGGGAGATGCAGCTGAAATTAAGGAAGCCGGAGTGACTGCTCACAATGCAGCAGGTGGTACCGGGTACCGTTGTCGCAAATGGTGTTCGGAAAGAGAAGTGGAAAACCGGAAGGAAGGATACGACTATCCTATTATTCGTTATGCGGAGGTGCTTTTAAACTATGCAGAAGCAAAATTTGAATACGATGACAATATCTTGGATCCTGATTTGGACAAATCGTTGAATCTGGTACGTTTGAGAGTTAATCCTACTATGCCTAAATTGTCTAACGGACTGCTTCGGGGTACAGGTACAAACATGAGAACGGAAATTCGTCGTGAACGTACGGTGGAATTGATTGATGAATGTTTCAGACTGGATGACTTGAAACGTTGGAAAACAGCAGAAAACGAAATGCCTGAAGATATGTTGGGAATCAAATATACGGGAACCGCTTTTGAAACTTCCGGTTGGGCAGGGGTTGTGACGAATACGGAAGGATGCTTGATTTGGGAGAGCGGCAGAAAATGGGACAATAAGCAGTATTTGTATCCTTTCCCGCTGGATCAGTTGCAACTGAATACGAACTTGCGGCCCAACTGGCAATCTACAAATCCTTATGTGAAATAATTTTAATGTTATAACTATATGAAAAGAATATATACATTAAGCAAGACGATGGCTTTCCTGTTTTCATGCATGGCACTGATAGGAACTGCAAGCTCTTGTGCGGACGATTACAATACCGATCCGCTGACTAAAAATACCATTCTATCATCGATAACGATTGATGAGAAATATGAAATCTATACACTGGTAAAGGGCGAAAACTATACTTTACACTTCTCTACTTTGCCGGAAGATGCGACTAACCCCGGGGTGTCTTGGGTATCAGGTAACGAAGAGGTGGCTACGGTAGATGCTAACGGTAAGGTGACGGCTGTTGCTGTCGGAACATCGGTTATTACGGCAAAACCAGCTGTCGGATATGCAGATGGAATATCGGCTGCCATAACAATTAGTGTAGTCGAAGAACTTGCGCTTACACAATCGGTTGAGATAACCAATTTGCCTGAAGAGCTTACCATGATGGAAACGCAATCGGTTCAGCTCAAAACGAAAACTGTACCGGAGAAACCTAGTTTCTATCTTCTATCGTGGAAAAGTAGCGATGAGAAAGTGGCTACGGTTGATGAAAACGGGCGAGTACTGGCTGTGGGAGAAGGAAAAGCGACAATTACTGCAACAACTACAGATGGCACGGATCTGTCCCATTCAGTTGAGGTAACGGTAAAACCTGTTATTCACGTGGAAACATTCGAGATGAGTTCTATACATAACAAACTTGCCAAAGGTGAAATATCTGTGTTGAAATACACTGTAACACCTGCGGATGCAACTGTATCTGCTTTGGTATGGACTACTTCCGATGCTACAGTCGCTTCCATTGAAAAACGAGTTTTGGGAGAAGAAGAGGTATTCGTTATCTTGGGAGGTGTAAATTCCGGTACAGCAACATTAACGGCAAGTATTACCTATGCTGACGGTTCTCCGGGCTTTGAGAAATCATTTGAAGTTTCTGTGGTAGATGGTAAGATTAATGATGATTTCCTCTTTACGGCAGGATGTTTCGAAGGTGGGGATTATGGAGTATTGGAGAATGGTAGATTAGTGAGGAAGATAGAAAAAGAAGCCAACTCGAAATGTGAAGCACAGTTCCGTGGAACGATGACTTTCTACCCGTCGAAATATCCTATATATGCAGTGAAGACTTTCTTCGAAGATAGTCTCGACCCGGCCAAGACTCCCACATTGTTACTTAATATCTGGAACAATAATCCACGAATCAGTATCGGATTCTATGGTGGTACTGCTGCGGGTAATGCACAAAATTTATATAAAGTAAGCATGACAAGAACCAGTGATGGCGGATATGTAACTTATGCCGACTTAAGCACCCCCAATATTTTCAAGGGAGCAAATGCCGACTTTTTAACAAACGGAGTGCTGAATGACGGAATTACATTAGACCGCTGTGAACACAGGTTCTATGATACTTACTATACTGAAGCAGTAACGGAACCTTTTGCGCTCGATTGGGTTAAGACCTTCGAATCATTGGAAGCATATAAGGCTTATCTGATAGAGAATGAAGGAGTTGTTTTTGAATAATTATTTAAATGAGATGAAATATGAAAAAGAAAATGATAACTCTAGCGATGGTGTTATTTACATTCCTGTCTTGTAGTAATAAGGACTATTTTGATGAGGGGCATGTTGACCTGACACCGGGTTATACAATAGAAGAAGAGGATACTTATAAAGTATACACTTTGAATCATCCCTGTCTGATGCATACCAATGACGATTTCCAATATGTAGTGGGGAAGATAAAAACAGGTGCTCAACCTTGGGGCGCTGCATGGGAGTTCCTGGAACAGAACCAATACACGCAACTTAACGAAAACTGGACAACTGACGCTCCCGAGATTCTTTTGAGAAATTCTTCAGGTGGTAACTTTAAAGTTGCCAGAGAACCGGGATTGGCCGCCTATTATTTGGTCTTGCGCTGGAGAATAGCAGAAGGACTAGGCGAAGAAGATGCATATAAGTATGCGGATAAGGCTGTGAAGATTCTGGATAACTGGTCGACTGTATGTAAAGCAATTCAAGTGGAGAATACGAATGACCATTATGCGTTAGTTACCGGATTTGACGGACATCGGTTTGCACAAGCGGCGGAAGTAATGCGGGATTATCAGCCTTGGGTAGATAATGGAGGATTTTCTAAGTTCCAGACTTGGTTGAAAAATGTAGTTGCAGGTCCTGCAACCTACTTCATCAGTCAAAAAACAGATCCTTACTGGTCTTGGGGCGGATGGGAAGTTCCAAACGTGGCAATCATGCTGGCAATAGGTATTGTATGTGATGACCAGGATATGATTAATGAAGCGATAAACTATTATAAACATGGTCCCAGTTCGGGATGTATCCAGCACTTGGTGGTAGCACTGCATCAAGATCCTGCCGGTCTGGGTGAAGGATATTGCCTTGGACAAGCTGATGAATCGGGTCGCGACCAGGATCATGCCGGATTGAGTATGGCTACACTGGCTCCGATGTGTCAGGCTGCGTATAATATCGGAGAAGATTTGTATGGCATCAAAGCAAACGACTCTTTTACGACAGAAGACGGACGTGTATATAATCGTTACCCTAAATATGCTGAATATGGGGATGTAAATCTGACTCTTGCATTCTTTGAATATTATGCAAAGTTCAATTGTGATCCTATTGAAGCTGTAGATATGCCGTTTACCTATTGGGAAACCAGACATGGTCAGCAAAACGAAATTTCATATCAAGGTCGGGGACACTTCTATGCAGGATATGAAATGATTTATAGTCATTATAAGCATGTAAAAGGAGTGAGTGCTCCCTATTCGAAGAAGTTTGCGGAGAAATATCGTCCGGCTACCAGTATTCACCCGTTTGAGTATGATAATGATTTTCCCGGAATAGGTACTCTGATGTTCTACAAAGGAGAATGAGTTGAGGTAACAAGTTGATAAGATAAAAATAAGAAACCGTCTGTAAACGGGCGGTTTCTTATCCTGATTAGAATAAAGACAATGATGAAATTAAAGACTATAACTGCATTTTTTGCAATAACATGGGCAGTTTCTACTACTGTTTCTGCCCAGAAGGTTAGTATATATTCCACCACTTCTACCGAACGTTGGGTAGAGAAAAAACAGACATTGGATAAAAAAACTGCCGGACAGGCGGATATCTGTGTTTATCCTGACAGTCTGTTACAGAATGTTGTTGGGTTTGGAGGTACTTTTAATGAACTTAGTTGGGATGCCTTGCAATGCTTGTCTCCGGCAGAACGTGATAAAGTGATGGCAGCCTTGTTCTCGGAAGAGGGTATTCATTTCGCATTAGGACGTACTCCTATTGGTGCCAGTGATTATGCTATGGGATATTATTCCTACAATGACGTAAAAGATGACTATACCATGCGTAACTTTAGTATTGACCGTGATCGCTATATCCTTATTCCTTATATTAAGGAAGCGCTGAAGTTGCGTCCCGATTTGAAGATGTGGGCCTCTCCTTGGACACCGCCTGCATGGATGAAAGTCAATGAACATTATTCGCAGAAGAGTTCCGGTATTGAAGGGACTGAAGTGGGGCACAACCGTCTCGACCCTCATCGCAATCTTATAGGGAATGTTACCGGTTTTAAAATGCAACAGGGGTATCTTCAGGCGTATGCCATTTATTTTTCCAAATACGTACAGGCTTACAAGCAGAACGGCATAAACATTCAGATGATTATGCCGCAAAATGAAATCGCATGGACTCCCTGCTGGCCTTCCTGTACTTGGCGTCCGGAAGACTTGGCTATTTTTGTCAATCAGTATCTTGGGCCCCAGTTTGAAAAAGATTCCATTGATACTGAAATCTGGATGGGAACAGTCAATTATCCGAATCCGGATTATGTACGTACTTTTTTCAAGCAGAAAGATTCTGATAAATATGTAAAAGGTGTTGGCGTGCAATGGACAGGCATGCGGGCTTTGCCGGCTGTACATAAAGAATATCCGGATTATTGCTACATGCAGACAGAGAATATGTGTGGTAATTCGGAGAATGACTGGTCTGCTTTGGAAAACACATGGAATGCTGTAGTTCACTGCTTCAATAATGGTGTTGATTCTTATATTTATTGGAATATGGTATTGAACGAAACCTGTAAGAGTTGGTGGGACTGGGCACAAAACACTCTTATTATTGTTGACAGAAAAACAGGGCAGGTACGCTATACGGATGAATATTATTTGATGAAACATCTTTCCCATTTTGTTCAGCCGGGCAGTCGTCTGCTGAAGGTGTCGGATGATAAGAATACGCTTGCTTTCCGTTCGCATGATGGTAAAGTGGTAGTTGTGGCTTACAATCCGGAAGAGCAAGAACGCCCTTGTAGTTTTAAGGTAGGTAGCAAGTATATACGTGTTATATTGAAAGGTAAATCTATTAATACAATTGTCATTTGATTATTTTTAGTACTTTCGGATTGAGTATTTCGGCATATTGCTGCGTATTAAAGAATAAGTACTCATAAAGAATTTACGGTTTTATTTAATAACAATGTTGTTGCACTGTCATTTCATAGCCGGAAAACGTGGCTACGGAATGGCAGTGTTTTATAAAAAATGTGTGATTTTATATGAAAAGACAAATTTGCAGTATTTTATTATTCATATTTTGCGTGACATTACAGGCGCAGTTGGTGACTTATCCGGAAGGTTTGAAGGCGAATATGCCACATAATGATGATTATACGGTGCGTGTCCGTATTCCGGGAGGTGAATGGGAAGATTTGTTTGAATATAATGTACAGGTAGATATGGATGCTGTGCAGAATGCTTCAATGGTTCAGTTTGATATGAATGGAACGGTTGAGGTGATGGTGAAAAAGAATAATGGAACCGTACGTGAGGTTGATATACGTCCTCTTAGTCGCAACATCCAATACCGGCAGAACAAGAATGTGATTACTTTTATGTTGGACAAGCCTCAATATCTGTCAGTGGAATTTAATGGGGACAGACTTCATAATCTGCATCTTTTTGCCAATCCGTTGGAAACAGAGGTTTATAAAAAAGCAGAAAAAGGTATCATGTATTTCGGACCGGGTGTTCATGCTCCTTTGGATTTGCCAAATAATCTGATACGTGTTCCTGGCAATACTACCGTATATTTGGCTCCGGGTGCAGTGCTTAAGGCTAAGTTATTAGTTGACGGTGTAGAAAATGTACGTATTATCGGTCGTGGTATATTGGCTCATCCGGTTCGTGGTATCGAAGTGACGAATGCAAAGAATGTACTCATTGATGGAATTACGGTAGTGAATCCGAATCATTATACGGTGTTTGGTGCAGGAACAAAAGGGTTGACGGTGAAGAATCTGAAATCCTTTAGCTGTAAGAGTTGGAGTGACGGAATCGACTTGATGTGCTGTCGTGATGTGCTGATTGACAATGTTTTTATGCGTAACAGTGATGATTGCATTGCACTCTATAATCACCGTTGGAATTGGTGGGGAGGCTCTGGCAATATCACAGTGCAGAATGCTGTTCTTTGGGCGGATATTGCTCATCCGATTAATATCGGTGGACATGGAGACCCGGAATCACCGGTAGGCGAAGTAATGGAAAACCTTACTTTCCGGCAGATAGATATTTTGGAACATGATGAGGACGATGTTCCATATCAAGGGTGTATGGCGATTGATTGCGGTGATAAGAACTTGGTACGTAATGTCTTGTTTGAGGACATTCGTGTAGAGAGTATTCAAGAAGGCAGACTTTTTCATCTCAATGTGCGTTTCAATGAGAAATATGATAAAGCTCCCGGACGGGGAATTGAAAATGTCACTTTCCGTAATATTACTTATGACGGGCTTGGTGAGAATCCGTCTCTAATCAAAGGGTTCGACAACAGTCGGAAAGTGAAGAATGTAATCTTTGATAATGTCGTTATTAATGGTCAGAGGATGACGGATTTGAATGGATTTGTAAAGAACGAATTCGTAGAGGATATACGTGTGCGGTAAAATTAGTTTAAATAGTAGCTTTATAGATATTAAATATATAAACAATGATTATGAGTAAGCAGTTTTTAGTTGCAATCGCATTATTGGCAGTATCGGCTATATCGTCGGCTCAATCCGTGTACCCCGGACAGCATCAGGGGAAAATGAAAAAAGAGACAGTAGCTCCTGTACGGGTAGAAAGTTTTGATTTGAAAGACGTCCGTTTATTACCAAGTCGTTTTCGTGACAATATGTTGCGGGATTCCGCATGGATGACTTCTATTGACGTGAATCGCCTGTTGCATAGTTTCCGGACAAATGCTGGAGTCTTTGCCGGTCGTGAAGGCGGGTATATGACAGTGAAGAAACTCGGTGGTTGGGAATCCTTGGACTGTGAGCTTCGCGGACATACTACCGGACATTTGCTTTCGGCTTATGCCTTGATGTACGCCGCTACCGGAAGTGAGATTTTCAAGCTGAAAGGGGATAGCCTTGTCAACGGGCTGACTGAAGTTCAGAACGCTTTGAAAGGAGGATATCTAAGTGCTTTTCCCGAAGAATTGATAAACCGTAATATCCGGGGAAAGAGTGTCTGGGCACCTTGGTACACCTTGCATAAGCTTTATTCCGGTCTGATAGACCAATATCTGTATGCAGATAATCTGCAAGCCTTGAAAGTGGTGACTAAAATGGGCGACTGGGCTTATAACAAACTAAAACCGCTCACAGAAGAAACCCGCAAACTTATGATACGTAATGAGTTTGGAGGTATCAATGAGTCATTTTACAATTTGTATGCTATCACAGGAGACGAACGTTATCGCTGGCTGGCGGAATATTTCTACCACAATGACGTAATCGACCCAT
>OGKW01001110.1_pt1 | contig 17451 bp, 10 predicted proteins | sample 1572601 | NCBI WGS metagenome assembly OGKW01 (sample SAMEA2581875, study PRJEB24529) | metagenome | biome: Human gut stool | place: China | collected 2011
CGATACGTTTCTTGGCTGTCATCAGATCGTCGAGCGAGCTGCGGCGGTATTCGTCGAGCTTGGCGGCCATGTCGTTGAACGACTCGGCGACGGATTCGAACTCGCGGTTGCCCGGGAAATCGAGCCGTTCCCGGTAGTTGTGGTTGGCGATCTGGGTGATCCCCTTTTTCAGCGCGTCGATCGGCCGCAGCACCGACTGCGGGAACCAGACGAGGATGCCCCCGGCGATCAGGGCGCAGAGCGCGGCGACGGCGATCAGCCACCACATGGCGTAGTCGGCGCGCTGCTCCACCCCGGCGCTCTTGGCGCGGATGGCCGCCATGTTCAGCTCCATGATCCGGAACAGGTCTTCGCGCACGGTCCGGATTTCGGCTTCGGTGACCGGGTCGCTCAGCGAAGCGACGTGGCGTTCGAGCGCCGCGGTGGTCTCCTTCTCGCTGATCTCGGTGATGTTCTGCTGTTGCAGGGCGAGGTTTTCGCGCAGGGCGTGCCGCGATATGGAATCCTGCCCGATGTCGTTGAGCGACCGCAGCATCTCCCCGGCGTATTGCAGCGAGTTGTAGTTGTCGGCGAGGATGGTTCCCGTCGCCCGCGACAGCTGGCGGACGTAGCCGACCGACTGGATGCCCAGCAGCAGGATCATGGTGAAAAGAATGCCGATGCCCAGGGTGATTCTCCTTTGTATTCTCATGGCTTATGAAAAAATGAAAAGGTCGATGTTCATGCGCGACAGCCGGACGGTCAGACGCCGCAGGCGGATTGCGCTTTTCAACAGCGAAAATAGTGAAAATTCGGGACGCCCGATGCAGACGATGTTTATTTTTTGCTCCCGGCACACTCCGGCGATGCTCTCCACCGGGGAGTTCGAGCGTATGCGGCGGACCTCGCCGCCGAGTTCCGTGGCGAGGTTCAGGTTGTTGATCAGGTAACGCTGCCGGGCCAGCGGAATGCGGTCGTCGGCTTCGCGGTCACCCTGCACGTAGAGCACCGTGAAGGCGGCGTTCAGGTGCGTGGCCATGCGTGCCGTCTTGCGGATGACCCGGCGGGCGCGTTTTTCGGAGGAGTCGATCACGGCCAGCAGTTTGTCGCGCCGGAAGGTTTCGGAACCGGTCACCTCGCTGTCCACCTTCTTTTCCACGCGCAGCGCCACCTCTTTCAGCGCCAGTTCGCGCAGTTGCAGCAGGTTGTCCTGCGTGAAGAAGTTGCCGAGCGCCGCGGCGATCTTGTCGGGGCGGTAGATCTTTCCGGCTTTCAGCCGTTCGATCAGCTCGTCGGCCGTGAGGTCGATGTTCACCACCTCGTCGGCCTGTCCTAACACGCTATCGGGGACACGTTCTTTTACCTCGATTCCGGTGATCTCCTCGACGACCTCGTTCAGCCCCTCGATATGCTGGATGTTGACGGCCGAAATGACGCTGATCCCTGCGTCGAGAATCTGCATCACGTCCTGCCACCGCTTGGGGTTTTCGCTCCCCTCGATGTTGGTGTGGGCCAGTTCGTCCACGACGACGATCTCGGGGCGGAGGTTGACGATGGCCTGCGTGTCCATCTCCTCCAGTTCCTTGCCCTTGTAGAAGAGTCTGCGGCGCGGCACGAGCGGAAGCCCTTCGACAAGGGCTTCCGTTCCGGCGCGGCCGTGCGTTTCGATGTAGCCGATGCGGACGTCGACGCCCGCGTCGAGCAGCTGGCGGGCCTCTTGCAGCATGCGGCAGGTCTTGCCCACGCCGGCGCTCATGCCGATGTAGACCTTGAACTTGCCGCGGTGCGAACGCCGGATCAGTTCCAGAAACCGCTGAACGCTGTCCTGCCTCTCCATCGGTTACATCCGGAAGGAGATGCCTCCCACAAAGTTAACGTCGTCCAGGGCCGGATTCCAGATCAGGTTGGTGAAAACGCCGACCGACATCGAATCCGTCCCTTTGATGGTCCATGATTTTCCGGCATTGAGGAAGACGTTCTGCACGCAGAACCCGCGGTCTCCGGTGAGGTAGGTCGCGGCGGCGTTCCAGGGAACCATGCCCACGCCGGCCTTCATGTCGACGGTCTTCACCGTGAACGGGCAGGCCGCCTCGAAATACGAGGCATAGGCGCGTTCGCCCTTGTGGTTCACGTCGGCCGCGCCGAAGAGAACCGTGTACCACGACAGCGTGACGGGGACCTTTTCCGAAACGACCCAGCTGGCGCCCACCTCGATGCGGTGGGGCGAACGGCTGTCGAAGACGAAATAGCGGTCGTCGGCGTGTCCGGTCCAGTAGAGGTCGGCCACCGAAAGGGTCACGGGTCCGAGCGCGTAGGCCAGTGTGAGGTCCATCTCCTTGTAGGCGCTGTCGAAATCGACCGAACCCCAGGCCGTCGCCGAGAAGTTTCCGGCGCTCATCGTCAGCGACGGCTGGAAAGCCGGGCCGCTTTCGCGGACGCCGCGCCATACGTAGGTGCTCACCAGGTCGGTTCCGCCCGAGAATTTCACCCCGCGCTCCCGGGCGCAGAGGTCGGCGGTCAGAAAGATTGCCAAAGCGGCGATCAGAATGAATACCCAGCGTTTCATCGTTTTATCTATTTTCATGGTTTGCGATTAGTTTTCGTTCAGTTCTTCCAAAGCGACGTTCAGGCGCAGCACATTGACCTTCTCCGTGCCGAAAAGCCCCAGCCACGGTTTTTGGGTCAGCGAGTCGACCAGATGCCGTACCGTAGCGATGTCCAGCCCGCGGGCCTCGGCTACGCGGCGCACCTGCGCCTGCGCCCCGCGGGGCGAGATGTCGGGGTCGAGGCCCGAGCCGCTGGCCGTGACCATCTCGGCGGGAACCTCCGCACGCGAGAGGTAGGGATGCGCCGCGAGAAAGTCCTGCACGCGCTGTTCCACCCCGGCGAGGTGCTCGGGGTTGGTCGTAGCCTTGTTGCTGCCGCCCGAACCGCCGCCGTTGTAGTCCACGGCCGAGGGACGGCTCCAGAAATAGCGGACATCGGTGAACCGCTGCCCCACGTTCGCCGCGCCGACGACCTGTCCGTCGAGCGTTACCACGTCGGCCTCTCCGCCGTTGGGGCCTGCGACGGCCGACACGCCGCGCAGCACGAGGACATATCCCACGCCGAGCACGATACACATCGCCAGCGTTATTTTGAGTGAAATCCAAAGGTTTTTCATAGTTGAAGCAATGCTTTAAAAGAATACGCTTATTAACATGTCTATCAGTTTGATGCCGACGAACGGGACGATCACGCCACCGAGTCCGTAGATAAAGAGGTTGCGGCGCAGCAGGGCCGAGGCCCCGATCGGTTTGTAGGTCACGCCGCGCAGGGCCAGCGGGATGAGCAGCGGAATGATCAGGGCGTTGAAGATCACCGCCGAGAGAATGGCGCTTTCGGGCGAATGCAGGTGCATGATATTCAGCGTTTGCAGAGCCGGAATCGAGGTGATGAACAGAGCCGGAACAATGGCGAAGTATTTGGCTACGTCATTGGCGATGGAGAAGGTCGTCAGCGTGCCGCGCGTCATCAGCAGCTGTTTGCCGATCTCGACGATCTCGATCAGCTTCGTGGGGTCGTTGTCCAGGTCGACCATGTTGCCCGCCTCCTTGGCGGCCTGCGTGCCGCTGTTCATGGCCACACCCACGTCGGCTTGCGCCAGCGCCGGGGCGTCGTTCGTGCCGTCGCCCATCATGGCCACCAGCTTGCCCGACTGCTGTTCGCGGCGGATGTATTCGAGCTTGTCCTCGGGACGTGCCTCGGCGATGAAGTCGTCGACGCCGGCCTTCTCGGCGATGTATTTGGCCGTCAGCGGATTGTCGCCCGTGACCATCACGGTCTTCACGCCCATCCGGCGCAGCCGCTCGAAGCGTTCGCGGATGCCCGTCTTGATGATGTCCTGCAACTCGATGACGCCCGTGATCCGTTCGTTTTCGCAGACTACGAGCGGTGTGCCGCCGTTCTCGGAGATGGTGCGCACGGTGGCTGCGATTCCGGCCGGGCAGGGGTTTTCGTGCTCGGCGGCGATGCGGAAGATCGCTTCGGCGGCTCCCTTGCGGATGCGGCGTCCGTCGGGCATGTCGACGCCCGAACACTTGGTTTCGGCGGTGAATTTCACCATTCGCACGCCGACCATCGCCACCGGGTCGGTGCGGACCCCTTCGGCGGCGCCCAGCTCGACGACGGATTTGCCTTCGGGGGTCGGGTCGGCGACGGACGAGAGCACGCACATGCGCACGAAAGCCTTGGGGGCGATGCCGTCGGCGGGATGGAAGCGCGTGGCCTTGCGGTTGCCGATGGTGATGGTTCCCGTTTTGTCGAGCAGCAGCGTGTCGATGTCGCCGGCCGTTTCGACGGCTTTACCCGACTTGGTGATGACATTGGCCTGGAGCGCACGGTCCATACCGGCGATGCCGATGGCGGACAGCAGCCCGCCGATCGTGGTGGGGATAAGGCAGACCATCAGGGCGATCAGTGTGGACAGAGGCAGCTGGACCCCGCAGTATTTGCCGATGGGGTACAGGGTGACGATCACGATGAGGAAAATGATGGTCAGGGAGATCAGCAGGGTGCTCAGTGCGATCTCATTGGGAGTCTTTTTCCGGGAAGCCCCCTCCACCAGCGCGATCATCCGGTCCAGGAAGCTGTTGCCGGGGTCGGAGGTGATGCGGATCTTCAGCCAGTCGGACACCACCGTGGTGCCGCCGGTAACGGAACAGAAATCGCCGCCGCTCTCCCGGACCACCGGAGCGGATTCGCCGGTGATGGCGGATTCGTCCACGCTGGCGATGCCCTCAATGACCTCACCGTCGCTGGGGATGACCTCTCCGGCCGTCACCATGACGACATCGCCTTTCTTCAGCTCGCTGGAGGAGACGATGGTCTCATCCCCATGTTCATCCAGACGATGGGCCACGGTGTCTTTCTGCGTCTTTTTCAGACTGGCGGCCTGTGCCTTGCCCCGCCCCTCCGCTACGGACTCAGCAAAATTGGCGAAGAGCACGGTGACCAGCAGGATGACGGAGACGATCAGGTTGTAAGTGCGCAGGCTGCTGTCTGTTTCGCCGAACAATCCCGGTACTATGGTCAGCAGCAATGTGATGAAAAAGCCGACCTCCACCACAAACATGACAGGGTTTTTGATCATATACCTGGGGTCCAGCTTTTTGACCGCTCCAAGAAGCGCCTGCTTCAGGATCTCGGGTGTCAGCAGCTTTTTGCTTTGTTTTTTGCTCATATTGAACAGTCCTCCTCAGCCCCAAAGAGTCAGGTGCTCCGCAATGGGGCCCAGAGCCAGCGCCGGGAAGAAGGTCAGCGCGGCAAAGATGTAGACCACAAATACCAGAATCACGGAAAAGCTGACCGTGCTGGTTTGCAGGGTGCCAGCAGATTCATTCACATAGCTTTTCTTCATCAGCGAGCCTGCAATGGCAAGCTGGAGCACAATAGGCAGATAGCGCCCCAGGAACATGACGAGGCCGGTGGTGATATTCCAGAAGTATGTATTGTCCGCCAGTCCTTCAAAGCCGGAGCCGTTGTTGGCTGCGGAGGAGGCGTATTCATACAACACCTGGGTCAGGCCGTGAAAGCCTGGATTTGTGATCCCTGCCTGTCCGGCGGAGGTGGCCACCGCCAGCGCAGAAAAGGCCAGGATCAGCAAAGGATGGATGATGATGGCCAGGGCTGTGAGTTTCATCTCCCTGCCTTCGATCTTTTTGCCCAGATACTCGGGGGTGCGTCCCACCATCAGTCCGCAGATAAAGACGGCCAGGATCGCATACAGGATTATGTTCATCAAGCCAACGCCTTTGCCGCCGAATACACAGTTGAGCATCATATGCAGAAGTGGAACCAGCCCGCCCAGAGGCGTCAGGGTATCATGCATATTGTTGATGGTTCCGGTGGTAAAGGATGTAGTCACCGTGGTGAATAGTGCCGATTGTGCAACACCAAAGCGGACCTCCTTGCCCTCCATACTGCCCATGGACTGGCTGAGACCGGCTTCCGCCAGCGCCGGATTGCCCTGAGACTCGGCCCAGAAGCAGAGGCTCAATCCTATGACGAACAGAACGCTCATGGCCAGGAAGATGCTGCGCCCCTCCGCTCCGAACAGTCGGGCGGTCATCCCTTCCCGGTGTGCAGGCAGGGCATGCTCCGGCTTTTTGCTCTCCTGATGTGTGCGGCGGCCATCGCCCACCATCTTTCCGAAGGTGATGACACAGGCGCCGGGCAGCAGCATCATGGAATAGAGCTCAATCAGGTTGGACAGGATGGTGGGATTCTCCATAGGCGTGCTGGAATTGGCCCCAAAGAAGCCGCCGCCGTTGGTGCCCAGGTGCTTGATGATTTCAAGTGCTGCCACGGGGCCGGTGGCCAACACTTGAAAAGTTCCCTCCAAGGTCTCCACGACGATGTTTTCGGAGAAGGTTTGCGGCACGCCCTGCCAGACCAGAAGCAGGCCGCCCACCAGGGAAAAGGGCAGGAGCACCCGGGTGGTGATCCGAACCAGATCGGAAAAGAAGTTACAAACGTTGTCCTTTGTTTTCCCGGCCACGCCCCGGATAAAGGCTACACAAGCGGCGTAGCCGCTGGCAGCGGAGACAAACATCATAAAGGTGATGACCAGCATCTGGCTCAAGTAGCTCAGGCCGGACTCACCGGAGTAGTGCTGAAGGTTCGTATTTGTCATGAAACTGATGATGGTGTTGAAGGCCAGCGACGGCTCCATGCTTCCAATATGGTTGGGGTTGAAGATCCCAATGCTTTGGATACGCAGGATCAGGTAGCCAATGGCGATCATCACGGCGTTGGTGCCGATCAATGCCAGTGCGTACTGCCTCCAGTTCATGCCTCTGTGTGGTTCAACGCCGACGATTTTGTAGATCACGCCGTCGATCCGGTCCAATACCGGGTCGGCGAAGGTGTGCTTCCCGGCGGCGATGTGATAAAGATAGCGCCCTACCGGAATGACAAGGATCAAATAAAGGACCCCTGTCAGGACCAGCTGTAACATATCAAACTCCTCCTAAACAATGACCGCGCCTGCGGGTTCAAAAGCGCTCCGGATGTGTCAATGCATAAACCAAATATCCGAACAGCAGCAAAACGATGATTCCTAGTAACAGCACAGTTACAACCTCCTTTCCGCACCGTTCAGGTGTCTGGATCGTCCAGCTGTTTTTGACACCAGCGGACCAGAAGCCAGACCAGGCCAAAGCTGACGCACAGCGTCCCTGCCATAAAAAAATCCATACTGCAAAATACTCCTTTCGGCGATGCGGATGCCGGGGCGTCAGGGCGCCGCGGAGAGCCGCAGCTTCTCCGCCCGGATAAACGCATCCTGCCTGTTCTTCCTTCCCAGCATACAGCATTTTGTGATAAGCGGGGATTAAGAAAATACAAACGGCATTAAGGATGAATGAACGCCGCTCCGCTTATGACGGCGGAGCGGCGGAAGCGTGAGCATCCTGTAAGCGGATGCGCTCCTGGCTGAGGCCGCACTGGCTCAATATGGCGATCATCAGGTTCTTTTCAAAGGCGTCCGGGATCCGGTACCCTGCGATGGGGACTCCGACGATGCCCATCACGCCCCGGGTTCCCCGCACGGAGAGGAACAGCCATTTGGAGTCTGGCAGTGTGTGGGTGGTTGCCCCAGCGTGCCGGTTGTTTTTCTGCACCCACTTGGCTACGCCCAACTCCTCCAGCCCAAGCTGGGAAAGAAGTGGGGAGGCTTCAGGCGGTTCTGCCCGAAAGGACAGCTCTGCGTCCCCCCGGCTCAGCGCATAGAGGACTGGCCGGTCAAACAGCCGGCTGAGCTGTTCCGCGGTCATGCGAAGGCAGTCCAACTCTGTCTGGCTCTGCTGTAATTTTTGACTGCTCTCCAAAAGCAGCTCTGTATAGTAGCTTTTTTCTACCGCAAGGCGCGCCTGCTCCTTGACCCGGGTCGCCAGAGAATTTGCCATTATGCTGGAGAACAGCATAATGAGGAAGGTGACCGGATAGCTGGAATCATCGGTCTGAAAGGAAAATCGCGGTTCGGTAAAAAAGAAATTGAAGGCAGCGACACTCAGAAAAGAGGCCAGCGCTCCATAAAAATAACCGCTGGTCCAGACCGCGGTGAGCAGTACGCCGAGGATATAAACGGTGATGATGTTCGACTCGCTGAATCCGGCGCTGTGGAACAGAAAGCCCATTCCGGTCGAGAGCAGCAGCGTGCCCAACATCACGCCAGTATCGTTCCAGGTGAAGCGGAATTTGGGCGGATGCGGTGTTCCGTGCGGCTTTTTATACCGGGGCTGGTGGTCTGGGATGATGTACACATCCAGATCGGTCAATTCGATCAGGCGGTCTGCCAGACTTTTCTTTCCAAACGGAAAAGCCTGCTTGTGGTTGATTCGGCCCATGACGATCTTGGTGACGCCGCTGACCCGCGCATACTCCGCGATCTGTACGGCGGGGTCCGTTCCATATACGGTGGCGATCTGCGCCCCCAGCTGCTCCGCAAGATGCAGATTGCTGCGCAGGCGGCTCAGGTTCTCGCCGGACAGCTCTTTCGTCTCCGGAGTCTGCACGAACAGGGCTGTAAAGCCGCTGTGGAAGGCCTCCGCCATCCGGGCGGCGGTTCGGATCACTCTGGTATTGGATGGTGCGGAGGAGAGACAGATCAAAATATGTTCACCCGCCCGGGCGCTGATCCCGTTTCCCTCCTGTACCGCCGCGTGGTTCAGCTGGTCTGCTGTCCGGCGCATGGCGATCTCCCGTAAAGCTCTCAGGTTGTCTGCGGTGAAAAAGTTGGAAAGAGCCTGTTTTGCCTGGCGCTCTCGATAGACCTTCCCTGCTTGTAGGCGCTTCATCAGTTCGTCCGGCTCAATGTCCACCAGTTCGATCTGATCCGCCCGGTCAAAGATGCGGTCCGGGATCCGTTCGCTGACCTCAATCCCGGTGATGGAGGATACCAGGTCGTGCAGCGACTCCAAATGCTGCACATTGACTGTGGTGTAGACGTGGATCCCGGCCCGCAGCAATTCCTCCACATCCTGGTACCGCTTGGTATGACGGCTGCCCCGCGCGTTCGTATGGGCCAGTTCATCCACCAGGATCAGCTGGGGCTTCCGTTGAAGCGCCAGGTCCAAGTCGAACTCCCGCAGCCGGATCCCCCGGTAGTTGATCGCTGCCGGAGGGAGCGTCTCAAGCCCCTCCAGCAGTGCCAGGGTATCCGGCCGGGCGTGGGGCTCGATATAGCCGGCGACAACGTCGATCCCCTCTTTTTGGGCCTGATGGGCGGCCTCCAGCATGGCGTATGTTTTTCCAACTCCCGCAGCATATCCGAAGAATATCTTCAGAACTCCGGTTGTTTCTGCGGGTCCTCTGCTCCAAGGGGAGCGGGCCCCCGGCTTCTGGATCTGTTCCATCGCTCTGTCCTCCTGCGGCACTGGTCCACAACCTTTTGCGTGCCTGTGCTGATCGTACCATGTGAGAGATTATGAAGCGATAAAGAAACTGCCGCTCACATTAAAATTGCATAAGGATACGTCCTCCGCAGGGGGAAAAGACGCCAAAAGAATGTGGGGCGTTGTTGACGGTGAATGGTCGGCAGACCGCCTCTTCCTTGCGCTTTTCGCTGCGATATGCTATACTTGATTTGTTGTTTTTGTAAAAAATGCAGAGATCCGCCTGAGATGGATGAGGCGATTCGACGGACGAGGAGGGGGATCACGGTGAAGCTGGAGATGACCCAAAAACAGGAACTGAAACTGACGCCGCAGATGCTCCAGTCCATGGAGATCCTGCAAATGAGCACCCAGGAGCTGGAGGCATATTTGCAGGAGCTGGTTCAGGAGAACCCCGCCGCCGAGCTGTCCGAGCCGGAGGAGCGGCCGGACGAGGGGGAGGAGCTGTGGCGGCGGATGCAGTCGCTGGCCGACCAGGACAACCAGAACCGGCAGTACGTCGCGGCGGAGCGGGAGGAGCTGGATCCGCTGGCCCGGATCGGGACGGACGGCGGGCTGGAGGACACCCTTCTGCTCCACCTGTCCCGGCAGCTGGAGCGCAGCCAGGCCCCCACCCTGGTGCTCCGGGGAGCCCAATTTTTGGCGGCCTGCCTGGACGAGGCCGGGTATCTCCGGGAGAAGGTGGAAAACCTGGCCCAGGCGGCCGGACTGCCCGCCGCGGTGCTGGAGGAGGGGCTGAGCCTGCTCCAGACGCTGGACCCGGCGGGCGTGGGCGCGCGTGACCTGTCCCAGTGCCTGGAACTCCAGCTTCGGCGCAGGGGGGAGGAGGGGACCGCCCTGGCCATCGTCCAGAGGGGGCTGGAGCGGCTGGCCCGGCGGCAGTACCGGGCCCTCGCCCAGGAACTGGGCGTCAGCCGGCAGGAGGTGCTCCGGGCGGAGGCGCAGATCCGGGCGCTGGATCCCCGGCCGGGGGCCGCCTTTGCCCCCCGTGAGGAGCCGGTCTATCTGGTCCCGGACCTGGTGGTGCTCCAGGGGGAGCACGGGCTGGAGGTCCATTTGCAGGAGAGCCGCCTGCCTGGTCTCCGCCTCAGCCGCTTCTACTGCGATATGTACCGGGACGATCCGGACCCGGAGGTCCGCCAGTATCTGGACGGGAAGATCCGGCAGGCCCAGTGGGCCATCCAGGCGGTGGAACAGCGCCGCGCCACCCTGCTCCGGTGCGCCCAGGTGCTGGTCCGGCGGCAGGAGGCGTTTTTCCAGGGTCCCGGGGGCAGCTTGACGTCCCTGCGGCTGGCCGATGTGGCCGCCGAGCTGTCCATCCATGAGTCCACGGTGAGCCGGGCGGTGCGGGAAAAATATCTCCAGTGCGCCCGGGGCGTCTATCCCCTCAGCTTCTTCTTCCCGCGGGAGGTGGGCGCGGGGGAGGGGCAGTCCGCCCATGAGATCAAAAATCAACTGCTCCAGCTGATCCGGGAGGAGGACAAGAGCCGCCCCTGCTCCGACCAGAAGCTGTGTCAGCTGCTGGCGGAGGAGGGATACGCCGTCTCCCGCCGCACTGTGGCCAAATACCGGGAGGAGCTGGGGGTCTCGAGCGCCGTTGGGCGCAGAGCGTGAATGGGTCCAGTTCTGTGGGAAGATGCAGGATAAGGCTGCAAAACATTGGAAATGGAAAGAAATACTCTGGTTTCCCTTGCAAAGACTGGATGGATATGGTACATTTATATGGAACACAGCCCCATGGGGCTGTCTCTCTCCTCTTAGGAGAGAGAAGAGCTTTTGTGGGCTGGCAGACGGACCAAATCAAATGACAGAAAAGGAGTGTTTGGGAATGAGGAACAAGCTTTTGGCAAGCATCCTGACAGTGTGTATGCTGTTGACGATGCTGCCGGCTGCTGCGTTTGCGGCAGAGACAGAAGCGGAGTCCGGCACGGAGCAGACCGCCACGGCTACGGAGCAGTCTGATCCGGTTACGGAGGACGCCGGGAACCAGACAGAGGCGGATGGAACGGATGCGGGGGATGCCGCGGTGTCTGATGCGGTTGCAGAAGTCACAATTAAGGGAGAAGCTAAAGCATACGCATCTCTCCAGGAGGCTATGACCGCGGCGGCCGCTGCATCTAAAACTGCCAGCAACAAGGTTGAAGTAAAGCTGCTGGATGACGTTGATCTGTCTGGAACAGATTGGACGGCGGTGGATGTGGGGACCATCACCATTGACGGTCAGGGACACACCATCCACAATATGAAGGTCAGCAAATCTTTCAGCGGGAATTATGGTGCTGGTTTTATCTGGAATGCTACAGGAACACTCACCATCCAGGACATTGTCTTTGACCAAGCCAGTGTCTGTCAAGAGGAGCCTAATCACAACGTGGTCGGCATTGTGGTCGGCTATACCTATGGAACGACTATCTTTGACAATGTGAAGGTGACCAACAGCGAGGTATACGGCTTTGGTAAGGTCGGCGTACTTCTGGGCATGGGCGCTGATCCTGGTGTCAAGGTGACCTTCACTAACTGTGAATCTACCGGGAATGCCATTCATGCGGTCTATGATGCGGGCGGCCTCGCGGGTAACATTCAAAGAAAGTCTGTGTCTACGGCAGAGGCTGATGTGCAGATCACAGGCTGTGTTGTAGATAACAACACCTTTGTATCGGGGGCTCCTTCAAGCACTGTAGAACTGAACACGAAGGTTGCCGCCGATGACACAGCAGGCAACACCACCTGTGTGATGGCCGGGAAGACCATCACAGGGCAATTCTGGTTTGATGGAAAATATTACTGGCCTGCTTATGCCGAGTATTATTGCAGCTATGGGTCTTCTTCCCATGACTGCAAATTAGAGGGTCTCGACAGCCCGCTGGCCAACAGCGAGTACTTGGTCGGCCCTGTGGCCGAGGTCAACAGTGTATCTTATGCCACTTTGGCTGAGGCCATTGATGCCGCTCAGGACGGCGAGACAGTGAAACTGCTGGACAGTACAACTTGTACCGAAAATACAGATCTCACCGAAGTAAAATCTGTCACGGTAGATTTTGCCCAGCACACATTTACAGGGGATAACAAGAATATTGCGATTCGGAGCAAAGCAGAGGGCGCTGGCGTACTGACTCTGATGAACGGTACGATTACCACAGGGGATGGTACCTACTGCACACTTGGCGCAGCCAATGGGTCTGCGATCGTTGTAAAGGATATGATCCTCAATAATAGCACCGCCTTTGGGGGAAGTGTAAAAGCTTTTCCTGGCGGTACGATTGAGTTAAGAGATTCCCAGCTGAATTCTGTTAAGGGTGGCGGCGTAGCTGCGGCTGGCGGAACTGTAAATATTTACAACAGTAAGATCGATCAGAAGGAATACTATGATTGGAACAGTATGATCGCTGCGGCCAGCAACGGAACTGGCGTTGTCAATATTTATGGTGGTGAATTTACCTCAGAGAATTACGGCCTTTACATTTTTACCAGCGGCGGAACGATTAATGTGTATGATGGTACGTTTACTGTCACGGGTGACAAGCCTGTGCTGAAGGCAGACTTGGATTTGGGGTCTTATCCGAATGCTGTGGCTGAGATCAATATCTCCGGTGGCACCTTCGTTGGCGGCATTGATATGGCTAAAAATGAGAATGTACATCTGAACATTACTGGGGGTACTTTCTCTGTTGACCCCAATGCCTACTGCGCCACTGGCTACACCGCTACCAAGAATGAGAGCGGTCAGTGGGTCGTTAGCCCGAAGGAGGGCATGGAGGCAGACACCAGCGTTTCCGGCAATACCGCCAGCGCCGAGGTGGGCGGTACCTTCTCCGGGAATGAGGATCTGGGTCAGGACAACGTGGGCGCGTCCAACGGTACCCTGAGCATTGACGCCACTGTGACCGAGGGGGACACCGCCGCCATCACCAAGACGGAGGTGAGCATCGGAAACGAGGCGCTGACCAGCGTGAGCGGTGCAAACAGCGTCAATTCCGTGGTGCTCAAGACCAATGTGGCCGACCTGACTGTGGATAAGGCGGCGTGGAACGCCATCACCAAGAACGCCGATGGCGCGAAGGTAGCGCTGACCATCGAGGAGAAGGCTGGCACCGGCGGCGCTCCCCTGACCTACACGGTGACCGCCACGGCCAACGGCAAGGACGTGTACAGCGCGGACAACGCCACAGGCTCCATCAAGATTTCCGTGAAGTACGAAGGGACTGACTTGCCCAAGGTGTACTATGTCGGCTCCAACGGCCTGGAGGACATGAAGGCGGAGCTGAAGGATGGGATCCTCTCCTGGACCGCAAAGCATTTCTCCGACTATGTGGTCGTGTCCGGCGAGCAGAAGATTCTGGTCAAGGAGAGCGACGGCGAGGGCACGATGCGCAACAACTGCTTCACGATCAGCGTCGGATACAATTTCTAATACCGAACATCCCATCTACGGATCGACCGGGATACGCTGTGAAGCGTATCCCGGTTTGTTTTTCCGGCAGGCACATAAGTTAACGTAATAAAAAACGGGATTCAATATTGATTTTCAGCAAATTTTCACCGAAATTTGTCCCACAATACCCCGAGGTCGTTGCTTTTTGCAAAACATTTTCTATCTTTGTCGTGTCGTCCCTGGGCGGCAAGACATATTTGATGAAAGTGTTTCGCTTTTATCCTTGGACAGAAATCTGGTAAATTTCAAGAAAACAAGGTAAACGACGACACTCATCACTTGTATCGGCATACGAGGTGCATACCCTATGCTATACAAGTGTGGGGTATTGTTTATTTGTTTTCGGGCTTACCAGAGCCTCTGTCCAGATAAACGAACGGCTCCACACTTTCTTTTTTAAATAATCGCATCACAGGAGCCGGGGTGTACCCAATTTTTGCACCATGAAAAAATTATTCATCCTTACAGCAATCGCCTTTGCAGCAATGCCCGCCGCGTCTTTAGCACAAAAGACAGCCGAAAAATCCGGAGGAATCAGCATCCGGTACGAAGGCGAAGTAAACGTCGGCTTCGGCTTGGGCGGCAAACTTAAAATGGACGGACAATCGGCCGATGCCAAATACTCACGTCCTTTCATCGAAACCATCCACGGCGTACGGATCGCCCGATATGCTTTCGTCGGTCTCGGAGTCGGTTTCCAGTATGCATACGACGACTGGAAAGTCGGCATGATGCCCCTTTTCGTCGACCTGAAAGGTTGCTATCCCGTAACGGAAAATTTTGCGCCCTATATCGCCGTCGACCTGGGATTCGGCATGGGCGTAACCGGAACAAAGAATTTCGGGAGCAAGCTATACGAAGAGGGCGAGGGCATCGACCTGAAAGGCGGCTTCTACGCCTCATACGGTTTGGGCATAAATTACAAACGGTTCAACCTGGGACTCGGACTGCAACACCAGGGAATGAAATTCAAATCCGGAGGTGAAAGCAGCGAAGGTTTCAGCGTCAATTCGTTCTTCGTAAAAATCGGGGTCAAATTCTGACGCCGTACCTATTCACATCTCCCGGGGATTTCCAGGGCTGTCCCCGGGAGGACAAAGGGGCAGGGCCGCAAACGGTCCTGCCCTCGGTTTTAAACAGAAATTCCGGATTACGCCGCTTACTCCCGCAGCAGCACCGACGAATCGCCGTAGCTCAAAAAGCGGAAGCCGTGGCCGAGGGCGTAGTCGTAAATCCGCCGCCACCCGTCGCCCACAAAGGCCGAAACCAGCAGCAGCAGCGTCGATTTGGGCTGGTGGAAATTGGTGACGATATTGTGCACAATGCGGAACTCGTAGTCCAGCGGCGTGATCATAATCTGCGTCGAGGCTTTCAGCCGGTCCAGCCCCTCGCGCTCCATATACCCCGACAACTCCTGCAACGCCTCGCGGCCCGAAAACTCCGCGGGAATGTCGTACAGCTCCCACTGCCCCACGACCCGCCCGGCATCGGGCGTCCCGGCCGTGCGGATGCGCCACGCAAGGGCCGCAAGCGATTCCAGAGTACGCACTGAGGTGGTTCCCACGGCGGTGATATGCCCCCACTTCTCCAGCAGGCGGGCCACCGTCGCACGGCGCACCTCGAAATGCTCGGTGTGCATCGGATGCCGCGCGGCGTCCTCGTCCTTGACGGGCAGGAACGTGCCCGCCCCGACATGGAGCGTCACCTCCTCGAAGGCGAATCCGCGCGCCTTCATCTCCCCGATCAGCTCGGGCGTGAAATGCAGCCCGGCGGTCGGTGCGGCCACCGAACCTTCGAACTTCGAATAGACCGTCTGGTAGCGCGTGTTGTCAATCTCCTCGCTCTCGCGGTTCAGGTAGGGCGGAATCGGAATCCGCCCGAGGTATTCGAGCAGCTGCCCGAAGGTCATCGGGGCCGTCCACTCGAAACGCACGACGCACTCGCGGCCGTGGTCCTCGACGATCCATGCACGAAGGTGCTCGGCGCAGCCCCCGCGTTCGAAATTGATCTCCACGTACCCCTCTTTCCACTTCTTGCGGTTGCCCACGATGCACGACCATGTGCAGCCGCCCGTGACGGCGAACGCCCGCTCGTAGTCGGCCGGGTCGTGCGGCTCGAGACAGAAGACCTCGATGCGCGCCCCGGAGGGCTTGTGCATGACGATCCGCGCCCGGATCACCTTCGTGTTGTTGAAAACCAGCAGCTCCCCGGCCGGCAGCACGTCGCCGATGTCGGCGAAACGCTTTTCCGCGATTTCTCCGCCGCGCCAGACGAGCAGCTTCGAGGCGCTGCGCTCGGCAAGCGGGAATTTGGCGATCCGCTCGTCCGGAAGGTCGTAATCGAAGCGGCTGATGTCGATATGTCGTTCCATATTTTGCCCGAAATTATGCGGCAAAGTTACTATTTTTTGTAACTTTGCGGCGCTGCAAGGCATTAGAAAAAGGAAAAACCCATGAAAACCGACTTTCTGGTTATCGGTTCCGGCGCCGCGGGCCTTTCGTTCGCGCTGAAAGCCGCAGCCCACGGACACGTTACGATCGTCACCAAGGGCGCGATCGAAGAGTGCAACACCAATTATGCACAAGGCGGCATCTGCTCGGTAACGTACGCCCCCGACACATTCGAGAAACACATCCGCGACACGCTGATCTGCGGCGCAGGCAAATGCGACGAGAAGGCCGTGGAACTGGTCGTGCGGCGCGCTCCGGAACTGATCGCCGACCTCATAGCCTGGGGCACGCGTTTCGACAAGACCCCCGACGGGCGTTTCGAGCTCAACCGCGAAGGCGGACACTCGGAGCACCGCATCCTCCACCACGAGGACCTCACGGGAGCCGAGATCGAACGGGCGCTCGTGCAGTCGGTGAGGGAGCATCCGAACATCACGGTTCTCGAACGCCACTTCGCCATCGACCTGCTGACGCAGCACCATCTGGGCGAATTCGTCACGCGCCACACGCGCGGACTGGCCTCGTTCGGGGCCTACGTCCTGAATCTCGACACCAACGAGATCGAGACCATGCTTTCGAAATTCACCGTCGTGGCCACGGGCGGCTGCGGCAACGTCTACTCCACGACCTCGAATCCCGTGGTCGCCACGGGCGACGGCATCGCCATGTGCCACCGCGCCAAGGCGATGACCGAGAACATGGAGTTCATCCAGTTCCACCCCACGACGCTCTACAACCCCGGCGAGAAGCCCAACTTCCTGATCACCGAAGCCATGCGCGGCTTCGGGGCCATCCTGCGGCTGCCCGACGGCAAGGAGTTCATGGACAAATACCACCCGATGAAATCGCTCGCACCGCGCGATGTGACGGCCCGGGCCATCTATACCGAAATGACCCGCCGGGGCGAGGACTTCGTCTATCTCGACGTGCGGCACAAAGATCCGGAACAGACGCGTCGGCATTTCCCGAACATCTATGAAAAATGCCTCTCGCTCGGCATCGACATCACCAAAGACTGGATTCCCGTGACCCCTGCGGCGCACTACTGCTGCGGCGGCGTGAAGGTCGACACCAACGGCGAAACCTCCGTGAAACGGCTCTACGCGCTGGGCGAGACCTCGTGCACGGGACTGCACGGCGCCAACCGCCTGGCCTC
>OGKW01001123.1_pt1 | contig 17340 bp, 16 predicted proteins | sample 1572601 | NCBI WGS metagenome assembly OGKW01 (sample SAMEA2581875, study PRJEB24529) | metagenome | biome: Human gut stool | place: China | collected 2011
AACGTCGAAAGTACTTGGCTGGAAGCGGCCTGGGAGGATAGAAAGCTGCCGGTTAAAAAATAACCATACCATACGGTATGGTTATTTTTTTATGTGATGAAAATACAATCCGGCCAGACCTTGCCCTGGGACACATGGCAGGCAAAACCGGAAGTTGCATGCCTGTGTACTTATGAAGTAAAATATCGATTCTTATAATGAATAACCGCTTTAAGTAAATTTTTCTTAAAAACACTACTAAAAGGAGTATTTATGTTACAATATACTTATCGCTCTGAAAGGACATGTTATGCAAAAGAAAAATTTTTTACCTATTTTAGCATTAGCAGTAGGTCATTTGGTGACTGACTTACAGGCTGGTGCTTTACCAATAGTATTGCCACACCTTAAAGAATTATTTACATTGAGTTATTCGCAGCTGGCAGCTATAGTTTTGACGCAGAATATTACGTCGTCGGTTATTCAGCCGGTATTTGGTTATATTACGGATAAGCGATCTATGCCTGTCCTGCTGCCTTTTTGCGCTGCTATGGCAGGTGCGGGGTTTGCCGCCATAGGCTGGGTTTCCAGTTATACTTTAATTTTATTGACCGTTATTATAATCGGTATAGCCAGTGCGACTTATCATCCTCAGGCTTCAAAAACTGTTAATTTTTTAAGCGATGAAAACAGTAAAGCCAAAAATATGGGCATTTTTTCTCTGGGAGGCAATGCCGGTATGGCCGTCGGCTCCATTTTGATGACTTTTCTCATTGGACTGCAGGATGGAATCCATAATACGATGTATTTTATTCTGCCAGGGCTGCTTGTTTTTGGGTTAATGATGAAATATATGCCAGATTACAAACGTGTTAATGCGGAGCATAGTTTGAAAAAAGCTGCAGTACAAATTAAAGCTGCTTCAGAAAAGCTCTCTTATACAGGAATGTTTATACTGCTGTTTTTTATCTTTATGAGGTCTACTATCCATACGGGATTATCTACGTATCTGCCGTTATTTTTTATGAAATTTCGTGGCAGTGAAGCAATTTTTGCCAGCGCTTTGGTGTCGGCATTTTTATTGGGTGGTGTAGCAGGAACTTATACGGGTGCAGTGCTCAGTGACCGTTTAGGCGCCAGCAGGATCATTTTAGGATCGATTATACTAAGTATTCCAACGATATGGCTGATCAGCCATGCAGGAACGGAAATTGGCGCAATGCTGGCTGTTGTGGCTTCTGGTTTTTTTATCATCGGGTCGTTTGCTACAACTATCGTTTTAGCGCAGACGATGCTGCCTGATAACGTTGGGATGGCAGCAGGTCTTACTATTGGTTTCAGCGTCGGTATGGGTGGTTTTGGCGTTACTATTTTAGGATTTATTGCCGATAATTTTGGTTTACCGCTGGTAATGCAGATCGTTACCTGGCTGCCGGTAGCTGCGGCGATCATTGCCCTGAAAATTCCAATTCCGGCAAGTTTAAGAAAATAATTATTGGCAGATAGATGGAGGAACAATGGAAAGCACTTTCAGACAGGGAATAATTTATAGCTTGACTGCTTATTTACTATGGGGAATTTTGCCTATTTATTGGAAAACTTTAGGCGTAGTACAGGCTTTTGAGATTTTATCAAATCGTTTTATCTGGTCCTGTGTTTTTGTATGGATATTGATCATCGCTTCCGGCAGAGTAAAAAGTTTTTTAGCAGAAACGCAGGATATTTTTACAAATCCTAAACAGGCTCTGGCAATGCTGGCTGCGGCAATTACGATCAGTTTCAACTGGGGGTTGTTTATTTGGGCTGTCAATGACGGCAGAATAGTAGAAACCAGTATGGGCTATTATATCAATCCTTTAGTGAGCATTGTTTTTGGTGTTTTCTTTTTGAAAGAACGTTTGGATAACTGGCAAATGGCAGCAGTTATCTGCGCTGTGATCGGTGTTGGTACAATGGTTTGGAACCTGGGCCAGCTGCCTTGGGTTTCTGTATCATTAGCTGTTTCTTTTGCTTTATACGGCTTGATCAAGAAATGTTTATCGGTAACGACAATGACGAGTATTATGCTGGAAACACTGCTTATAACGCCGCTGGCTTTGGCTTATGAATATTATTTGAGCCTGCATGGAACCAGTGCTTATCAAACAGCAGAAACCAGTACGTTGATAATGCTGGCCTGTGCCGGTGTAGTGACGGCTACGCCGTTATTGTTTTTTACGGCAGGGGCAAAGCTTTTACCGTTAAAAATAATTGGATTTTTACAGTATATTGCTCCAACAATCAGTTTGCTGATAGGCGTTTTTATGTACGGAGAAAACTTCACATCCGTACATATGGTCGCTTTTGGTTGGATATGGTTTGGTCTGTTTTTATTTACTATAGCACAGATAAAACGGCGGTAAAAATTGAGTTAAGCAGCAGTTAAATTAAAAAAAAACTGCTGCTTTTTTATTTTCAGAAAATTTAGGCTGAAGAAAGAAGGCTTTAAATATACACTTGTAAAAGCTTTTGTCAGTGTCAAGAAGCGCTTAAATAAAACTTTTAATCAAACGATTAAAAGTTGCCCTTGACAGTGCACTTTGAACACAAAGTATAGACTTCAGCATCTGTATGAGCCAATAAACAAACTAGATATTGTGTTGTGGAAAAATGGGGAAAGTTTTCTGAAAGTTATCCACAGAATGTTGATAAAATGTGTATAACTTAAGGGTGATATGGTATAACTTGGAAAATTTAGGGGAAAAAAAGATTGAAACTGTGTATAATATGTAATTTATACACAGAATGCTGTGGAAAACTATGTGGATATTGTTGATAAATGGAGAGGATTTTGCTTTTTTGACACATATATTTTGTATCCGCCTTAGGTGGATAAATTAAAAGTACTGTCGATAAGCATAATTTATAGTTTTGCGAACAAAGGTTTAAATAGCGTTTAGTTATTTTCCGGGTTTTACTTGCGTAAAAGGCGCAGATTGTGGATAATATTAGAAGGAAGATAACTGAGAGTTTTGGAGGATGAAAAATGGCTATTAAACAAGCACTGGCAGTAAAAACAATGGAGGCTGCGGCAGGCGGCAAGGTTGTGTCAGCCTCTCTGAGCGAAGTCACTAACGGCTGGGTCGCACTGGTTATAAAGGCTGCTGATAAAAAATTAGTCTGTGTTACACAGGGGGAATGTCCTTTGACAGCGATGTGGGCTGTCGAAAATTCCTGTGAACAGGATGGTTTGCATGTGGATATTATGTCTTTGAATGCAAATAATGCGGCAGTTATCCGTCGTTTTGTAAAATGGGCAGCGCCCAGTGCCTGCGGCACTAAAGGTACGAGTATCGGTTTCAGTGACTGGCTGGGAGCTGCAGGCGGATGCATTGCGCCGCTGTTTGCTAAAAAGCAGGTAAAGCCTGTCCTTGCAGAATATTCAGCTGCTGACAGCGTGCTCTTAAAACGCAATTTTCTGGAAGCTGTAGATGCTGCAACCTGGGGAGTTTTTGAAACAGGTTATAAAGAAGGCTATGGTGCCAATGCTGAAGGGTTGAAAAGTGAAGAAGATATTGTAAAGGCATTATTATACGGCTATAGCATGATTGGCCTGGACTGCAGCGATAAAATAAATCTGCAGATCGAAAAAATGTCAGATGCAGAGGTAGAGAAGCGTTATAATGATTTTCCGCAGGAATTTCGTGATGCGATGCAGGGCTCATATTTGGAAGCAAATTTTCAGGTAGGAAGTGAAGTTATTCATTTTGAGCCTGAACAGCTGCGGCGTATCGTTTTGGAATATGGTGAAGCTATTATGCACGCACAGTTCATTTATAATTCTTATCTTAAAAATACTCCCTGGGAAATAGATTTTGAGCTGCTGATATCTAAAGAGGGTAAATTACTTTCTCCACAGGAGCATTACCTGATTGCTAATGAATTGCAACGTAACGGCATTAAATTTGCGGCTTTAGGGCTCAATACTCTGGATGAGGCGCAGCTGCTGCAGGAAATGCTGCAGACCCATGCCGCTATTGCTGATACTTTTGGCTACAGACTGAGTTTTTTACATGCTGATTTGACCTTAAAAGATTTGGGAGCAGTAGCTAAAACCCTGAAAGGGAAAGTGCATTTTAAGCTCAGCAGCGTATTGTGGCTGGCAGCCTGGGAAACGGTGCTGAAGCTGGCACCGCAGCTGGCCTGTCAAATGCGGGATTATGCCGGTTTAGCAGAAACAGACGCTCTGATACCACAGACTGAGACAGGAAAAGCTTACGCATTAAGTTATAAAACTTTGCTGGCTCCGGAAGCAGGTAATTTTGCAGATCAGGTCAAAGAAGTTTTAGCAGTTAATCATGCTGCATATAGTGAACGAATTTCTGTTTTGGTAGGCAATTATTTAAGAACATTGTAAACATTGGAACAAATATAAGATTTTTTGAAAAAAGTGTTGACAAGTGCTGTTAAAAGTGGCATAATATGACCAATCTTAATATTGTATTGTAAAAGTGATGATTGGGAAGAAAGACAAGATGTAAAGTCACAGAGAGCCGATGGTTGGTGGAAATCGGCACGGAGCGCTTGTTGAGTAAATCACCCATGAACTCGTCAGCGAAAGCAGAAGTAAGTAGCATGATGCGTACCAGATGCGTTAATTCTGAGCCGGTTGATGGACTGGTGCGAAGTTATAAATTAGGGTGGTACCGCGTATTTTATACGCCCCTGCAAAAGCAGGGGCGTTTTTTATTTGTTCCTAACGCACTGCTTTCCATCAAAATCATACGAGGGAGGAAATCAAAATGTCGGGAAAATTATTTTTAAAGGCTAAAAATGAGGAGACTTTACTGCCGAGAGTGCTGCGGGTATTGTCAAAACAAGGTGTGGACGTGCAGGAACTCAATATGAAGGTTCAGTCTGACGGAATGGAACTGGAAATTGTTTTGAATACTGAAAGTGATGTTGCGCAAATGGCGAAGCTGCTGGCAAAACAGGTCGCGGTGGTTTCCGTAAATACCTTGATGCTGCAGGAACAAGCTGCAGTCTGAAAGTGCTGATTTTGGGAGGAAAGCGAAGAATGAAGTTATCTGGTGCGCAAGCTATTATTAAAGTTTTGTTGGAACAGGGAGTAGATACTGTTTTCGGTTATCCGGGCGGTCAGGTAATTCCCTTGTATAATGCGTTATATGACGCGCCGCTGCGTAATGTACTGACGGCGCATGAACAGGGAGCCATCCATGCTGCTGACGGTTATGCACGTGCCAGCGGCAGAACGGGGGTTTGTATAGCTACCTCCGGCCCCGGTGCGACCAATATCGTTACGGGACTGGCTACAGCTTATTTAGATTCCGTACCGCTGGTAGCGATTACGGGACAGGTTTCTGTTGCAAATTTAGGCAGAGACTCTTTTCAGGAAATAGATATTGTCGGTGTGACATTGCCGATAACGAAATATAATATTTTGGTGCGTAAGCCTGAGGATTTGCTGCCGGCGCTGCGGCAGGCATTTTACCTGGCACAGGAAGGTCGTCCGGGACCGGTGCTGGTGGATGTTCCCAGCAATCTGCAGGTCGGAGATGTGGAGTGGATGGAAGCGGAGCCACTGACGCCGCCTGTTATGGAAACGGCCAGAGAAGAGATATTGGAAGCCGCAGCAGTTACTATTACTAATGCCAGACAGCCGGTATTTCTGGTAGGCGGCGGCGCTGTTCACAGTGGTGCTGCGGAAGAGGTGCTGCGTTTTGCCAGAAAAACAGGGATGCCAGTCGTCAATACGCTGATGGGGATTGGGGTTTTTCCGGGAAGCGACCGGCAATGCCTGGGGCTGACAGGTATGCACGGACACATTGCAGCCAATATGGCAGTTGCTAATGCCGATGTACTTATCGTAGCGGGAAGCCGTTTCAGTGAACGAGTCACAGGTGACCGTAATCGTTATGTTGGTAAAAAAACGATTATCCAATTGGATATTGATCCTTCTGAAGTAGATAAGAATGTTATGACAGCGCTGCCTTTAGTCGGAGATATGAAAGAGAACCTCAACAAGCTGAGTGAACGGGTGAAAAAACTTGATATAGAACATTGGTGGCATACGATCAAAGCCTGGGATGCGACAGAAAACCGTGCGGCACAGTCCGGCGAAAGATTGACAGCGCCCTGGCTGATGAAAGAACTGACGCGCAGCTTTAAAGGTGAAGATACGGTATTTGTTACTGACGTCGGGCAAAATCAGATGTGGGCAGCCTTGCATCTGGAAGTAGACGCGCGGCATCATTTGACCAGCGGCGGCTGCGGAACGATGGGATTTGGTCTGCCGGCAGCCTTGGGAGCTAAAATTGCCCTGCCTGAGGCGCAGGTTGTACAGATCTGCGGCGACGGAGGATTTAAAATGACCGGTATGGAAATCTATACAGCGATGCGTGAAAGCGCTCCTTTTATTACTGTTGTCATCAATAACAGTTGTTTGGGTATGGTCCGTCAATGGCAGCAGGTTTTTTATGATAAACGTTACTCTTCTACTATTCTGACGCCGTTTAATTTTGTTGGTTTTGCTAAAGCCTGCGGAGCAGACGGTGCGACAGTAACTACTTGTGCTGAATTTACCGCCGCATTGGCAAAAGCGCGTAAACAAGGAAAAAATTTCCTGATCGAAGCGGTAGTAGAACAAAGTGATCTGGTTGAACCAATGGTAGCTCCCGGCGCGGTGCTTGACGATTTTGTCAAAACTGACGCCTGATAAAAAGGGCCTTATGAGGGAAAAATAAAGCTTCGGCGCTAAATAAGACAAGCCGTAAATAAGGGAAAGAGTCGTAGAAAACAGCCGAAGGAAATAACCGTCATGCTTTTTAGTATGACGGTTATTTTTAGTAAACTACCCTTGCAATTTACTGGGACTAATGGTATAATACATAAGCTTGTATATAGTAATATATACTTCCCCTGCTCCCATTAGGGGGCCAAAGTCCAAAGGAGGAGGTGATTTCGTGAATAACTACGAAGTCATGTACATCGTAAAACCCGTTGAAGAGGAAGCTTTTGAAGCTCTTGTTGCTAAATTTGACAACCTCATCAACAATAACGGTGGTACTGTAGAAAAAACCGATCGTTGGGGCAAGAAACGTCTTGCTTATGAAATCGACGATATCGCAGAAGGTTTGTATGTTCTCGTAACTTTCAGTGCAGAACCTAAAACAGTCAAAGAACTTGACCGCGTTATGAAGATTACCGATGAAATTTTGCGTCACATGATTATCAGAAAAGGTGAGTAACCAGGAGGGTAACTAGTATGAACAAAGTTATTTTAATGGGCCGCTTAACTCGTGATCCTGAGGTTCGTTATACTCAGACAGGCAAAGTTGTATGCCAGTTCACTTTAGCGGTAGACAGACCTTTTGCTAATCAGGAAGGCCAAAGAGAAGCTGATTTTATTGCTATCGTTGTATGGGGTAAAATCGCTGAATTATGCGGGAATAGTCTTACAAAAGGTCAAAGGGCTCTTGTAGACGGTCGTTTGCAGATTCGCAGCTATGATGCTAAAGATGGTACGAAACGCTGGGTGACAGAAGTTATTGCCAACAGCGTAGAATTCATTGAACGTAAAGCAACTGGCAGCGGAGCTCCGGTTCAGTCCGGCGATGCAGGTCCGAAGAGCGAGATGGAATCTTTTGGTTCCGCAGTTCCTTTTGATGAAGAGATCCCATTCTAAATAGGGAGGTTATGCGAATGAAACGTGAAAGAGGCAGAAGAACCAGAAGAAAAGTATGCAGCTTCTGTGTTGATAAAGTTGAAGAAATCGATTATAAGGACGTTGCTAAGCTGCGCCGTTATATTACTGAACGCGGCAAAATTTTGCCCCGTCGTATTTCCGGTAACTGTGCTAAACATCAACGCCAAATGACTACTGCTATCAAACGCGCACGTAACGTAGCTCTGCTGCCATTTACCTGCGAATAATATTAGCTTTTAGTTATGAAATTAAGCACCCTGTACTTGTTACAGGGTGCTTTTTGTATATTTTTGTGCAGATATTGACGGCTGGGCAAGTTGTTGCTATAATGTAGCTTGAAGTTAGCAATAGCTAACCAGAACGGCTGATGATTTTTTATAATAAAGGAGATGTAAACGTGGCAACAAGAAGAGGACCGAGATTTAAAGAGTGCCGTAGATTCGGCATCAATGTGTGTGGTCATCCCAAAGCTTTGGATAGATTGGGAACAACTGTAAAACGCAGTAAAAAAATGTCAGAATATGGTAAACAACTTTTAGAAAAACAAAAAATAAAAGCTTATTATGGCATTTTTGAACGTCAATTACTGAGATACTATAAAGCTGCAAGTAAAAGTAAGGCACGTACGGCAGACGCTTTATTCTGCACACTGGAATGCCGTTTAGACAACCTGGTTTACCGTATCGGTTTTGCAAATTCTATTCGTCTGGCACGCCAGCAGGTAACGCACCGTCATATTCTGGTCAATGGTAAAAATGTCAATATCCCGTCTTATATCTGTAAGGCAGGCGATGTGATCCGTTTGAAAGAAAATTCGCGCAGTAACGAGCTTTTTAAAAGTAATTTCCTGGAACGTGAAAGCTTTGCTTTGCCGTATATCAGTAAGGATAAAGAAAGCTTCAGCGGTACTCTGGTTCGTCTGCCTATGCGGGAAGAGATTCCTATTCAGATCGAAGACCAGCTCGTTGTAGAATATTTCTCACGTTGATCTAGCATGAAAAATTATGAATGTTATAATGAACTGACCTATTGGGATAAATTTCTTTCAGAAAAGCGTTTGGCGACAGTCGGGTTTTGTGAAGACAATACGCAGGAAACGGTGATTGTTAACGCAAGTATCATCGCTGCTGAAATGCAGATTTTCAGTAGTCAATGGCTGTGCCTGCCGAATTGTTATGCCGTGCTTGGCTTTTTGCAGTATGTGTATTTTCCTACAGTTTTTTATCATATCATGTATGGAAATAATGAATTAAAAATGCCTCTGGTAAGTACAGGGGCTTTATGTGACTATATTGCCGACCGCGATGTTAAAAATAAAGCTGCTATGCTGGAACTGTTACAAAAGCTGCAGCAGCTGTGGCAACTGCCGGAAGGAGAATGCCTGAAGCAGCTTCAGGATATCTGTACTGCTTTCAATTCACATAGGCTGGATACAACTGCGGTAGCACAGATCCTGCTGTTTGAAGAGGTGCCACAGGTTTTTGAATATATAAAGCAGCAGATCTGGTGCGAAGAAGTTTTTTATGAGGATTTTGGCTGTTCCTACAGCTGGCTGGAAAAGCTGTGTCAAAGCTTTACTAATGGTTCCTTTTTCCGTTATCGGCTGCTGCATTTTTTAAATGACCGTGTCGGTTGTTTAGCAGGTTAAAAGAACAATTTTATAATTTTTACGAAACGTCCCGCACTACCAAGTGCAGGACGTTTCTTTTATGGCGCGATGCCGCAGATTTAGAAAAAAGTTGTATTCTGAGAAGGAATGACTTATGATACTTGCAGGGAAGCTTTAATGTGAAAGTAAATACAGCTTGTAGGAGTATTGGTTTCGTGAAAAGTTATGGAGGGAAAGTAAAAAGGTTACAGACTGATTTTTTGAAAATAATGGAGGTATATGATGCAGCTGACTGTGTTGGTAGATAACAATACTCTGATTGACCGTTATTATTTAGGTGAGCCGGGCGTAGCCTATTATCTGGAAGATGGTGATGTCAGAATTTTATTTGATGTGGGTTATTCGGATATATTTCTTAGAAACGCCCAGGCGTTGGGGATTGATTTGAGCCGCTTACAGCAGGTAGTGCTTTCACATGGGCATAATGATCATACACGGGGTTTGCTATGGCTGAGCGAGCAGGAATATTTTTCTGAACTGCAGCTGCTGGTGCATCCGGATGCCCTGAAGCCGAAGCAGTTTGCCGGCGAAGCTATAGGCGCCCCTTTTACAGCACAGCAGCTGCAGGAAAAGTGCAGGCTGCGGCTTAGTAAAGAACCGGTATGGTTAACAAAACGGCTGGTTTTTTTAGGCGAGATCCCAACACTGAATGATTTTGAACAGCGGCATGGGTTTGGCAGTGCTGAGGATCCTGTAGATTTAGTACTTGATGATACGGCTTTAGTTTACCGAGGCTCAGAAGGATTATTTGTGATTACAGGCTGTTCGCACAGCGGGATCTGCAATATCATTGAATATGCTAAAAAGGTTTGCGGTGAAGCTAAGGTTCAGGGGGTTATCGGCGGCTGGCATTTATTTAAGGTCGACGACCGTCTGGAAAAAACGATCGCCTATTTACAGAAGCATAATATCCGGGAGCTGTATCCGTGCCACTGCTGTTCCTTTCAAGCGAAAGCGGCAGTACATGCACAGATACCTGTTAAAGAAATTGGTGTTGGTAAGGTTATTGAGATAAACTGAAAAATACCTCGGGATTTTTCCCGAGGTATTTTTATTTATTTTCAGCTATAGTCTTTTATTAGAACAGAATAAACAGTAATCGCAGAACGGCAAATTTTTACAACTTTTTTACAGCGGGGAGGGTTCTTTTGACAGCGGCTTTACGCAAGGTAGTAGTACAATAAGTCATCATCAGTAGTAAGGTGATTTGCAAGTGGTGTTTTTGTACAAGGAGGGAAAATGATGATGGAAATGCTGCCCTTGACTGAGTTATGGCTCAGTTCGCTTTTAGCAGTAGGTATTTTATTTTATCTGATTTATGCATTATTGAAACCGGAGGATTTTTAAAATGACAAAAGACATTATGCTATTTGTGCTGTTTTTAGCCGTATTATTGCTGTGCGCCTGGCCGCTTGGTAAATATATGGCGCGAGTTTTTAATTACGAAAAAACCTGTGGTGAAAGATTTTTTGCACCTTGGGAAAATATTTTTTATAAAATGGCTAAAGTTGACCCGCGCGCAGAAATGCCGTGGAAGGAATACTGCCTGAATCTCATTATTTTTAATGCTTTAGGTATGTTATCACTTTTTGTTTTGCAGCTGACGCAGGCTTTTTTACCGCTCAATCCGCAGCAGTTGCCCAACGTCGAAACCTGGCATCTTGCTTTTAATACGGCTGCCAGCTTTATGACCAATACTAACTGGCAGGCTTATAGCGGCGAAACGACTTTAAGTTATTTGACACAAATGCTGGGCTTGACTGTACAAAACTTCTTGTCGGCGGCAACAGGAGCTGCTGTCGCAATTGCTCTGATCCGTGGTCTGGTGCGTAAAAATACTGGTGAGTTAGGCAATTTTTGGGCAGATATAATCAGATGTACGACCAGAATACTGCTGCCGATTTGTGTTGTAGCAACATTGCTGCTGGTTTCTCAGGGTGTTATCCAAAACCTTAATCCTTATGTCGATGTACAAACCGTCGAAGGGGCACAGCAGACTATTGCTATGGGACCGGTTGCTTCTCAGGAAGCGATTAAGGAGCTGGGTACCAATGGCGGCGGTTTTTTTAATGCCAATTCTTCTCATCCGTTTGAAAATCCGACTCCCTGGAGCAATTTCCTGGAAATGTTTTTGATTTTAGTGATCCCTACAGGTTTATTATTTACTTTTGGTGAGATGTGTAAAGATAAAAAACAAGGCTATGCTGTTTTGGCATCCATGCTGCTGCTTTTTGTTTTGATGCTGGGGGTTTGCTATGCTTCTGAAAAATATGGTAATCCGATAGTTGCTGCGCAGGGCATCAGCGGCGATACTGCTATGGAGGGGAAAGAAGTCCGTTTTGGCATCGGCAGCAGCAGTTTGTTTGCAACGGTTACCACAGCTGCGTCCTGCGGTGCAGTAAACTCGATGCATGACAGCTACACCGGTACCGGCGGATTAGTGCCTATGCTGCAGATGATGCTGGGAGAAGTTGTTCTGGGCGGTGTCGGCGCCGGATTTTACGGTATGATGCTGTATGTATTTATCACAGTTTTCATTGTTGGCCTGATGGTAGGACGTACACCTGAATATCTGGGGAAAAAGATTGAAGCAAAAGAAGTTGTTTTGACAATTGCCGGACTTTTGATTCCGGCTGCCACTATTTTAACGATGTCGGCTGTATCCTGTCTTACGGAAGCCGGTCAGGCCGGGATATCCAACCCCGGGCCGCATGGTCTCAGTGAAATCTTATACGGTTTCGCTTCCGGTGTCGGCAATAACGGCAGTGCTTTTGCCGGTTTGGGCGCCAATAGCCTGTGGTACAATGTTTTGATCGGTTTGGCAATGCTGATCGGCCGCTTTGCCGTTATTGTGCCTGTTTTGGCCATTGCAGGCAATATGGCAACCAAAAAAATCGCTCCTGCCAATGCCGGTACTTTTAATACGGGCAGCAGTCTTTTTGCCGTGCTTTTGGCCGGTGTTGTTTTGATCGTCGGCGCGTTGACTTTTTTACCGGCCCTGGCCCTGGGACCGATCGTAGATCAATTGTTTATGCTGCAGGGCAAGGTATTTTAAGGAGGATCTGAGATGAAAAGAGATAGACAACAGCAAGAGATTTTGGGCGAGGCCGTGCGTAATGCGTTCCTGAAGCTCGATCCTCGTATCCAATGGAAGAATCCTGTTATGTTCATAGTTTTTCTGGGCGCGATTTTAGTAGCAGTTCTGGCTGTACGTGCTTTTATGGCAGGCAATACACAGGAAGGCTGGTTTGACCTGCATATAGATTTATGGCTGTGGTTTACGGTTCTGTTTGCCAATTTTGCCGAAGCCGTAGCCGAAGGCCGCGGCAAAGCGCAGGCAGAAAGTCTGCGTAAAGCCCGCAAATCTCTGCAGGCAAAGAAAATCAAAGCTGATGGCAGTTTTGAAATCGTCGGTTCCGAAGCTATCCGCAAGGGTGATATAGTTTTGGTTGAAGCTGGCGATACCATTCCTAACGACGGCGAAGTAATCGAAGGCATGGCATCGGTGGATGAAAGCGCTGTTACCGGTGAATCAGCGCCTGTTATACGCGAATCAGGCGGTGATAAATCTTCTGTAACCGGCGGAACTAAGGTGTTATCCGACTGGATTAAAGTCAGGGTGACTACTAATCCCGGCGAAACCTTTCTCGATCGGATGATCGGGCTGGTTGAAGGTGCTAAACGTCAGAAAACCCCGAATGAGATCGCCTTGACGCTTCTTTTGGTTGGTTTGACGATCATCTTTTTGTTTGCAGTAGTAACTTTGGAACCGTTTGCGATTTATTCCGGTACGGTTATTTCTGTAACGGCACTGGTTGCGCTGCTGGTTTGCCTGATTCCTACAACGATCGGCGGTTTGCTGTCAGCGATAGGTATTGCCGGAATGGATCGGCTTTTGGGACGTAATGTCCTGGCAATGAGCGGCCGTGCTGTAGAAGCAGCCGGTGACGTAAATGTGCTGCTGCTTGATAAAACGGGCACGATTACCCTGGGCAACAGGATGGCGACGGAATTTATTCCTGCTGCTGGCATTACTGCGGGAGAACTGGCCGATGCGGCACAGCTGGCTTCTTTGGCTGATGAAACTCCGGAAGGGCGTAGTATCGTTGTCCTGGCTAAAGAAAAATATGGCCTGCGCGAGCGTGATCTTACACATTTACAGGCAGAATTCATTCCTTTTACCGCCCAGACCAGAATGAGCGGTATTGATATCGTCGATGCCAGAATACGTAAGGGATCGATGGAAGCCATGCAGAACTATGTCAGCGAACTGGGTGGGGCTTTTCCTGCTGAAGTCCGCAGTGCCTGTGAAAATATTGCGCATCAGGGCGGTACACCTTTAGTAGTTGCCAAAGATAAACAGGTCCTGGGTGTTATTTATCTGAAGGATATCGTCAAAGGCGGTATTAAAGAACGTTTCAGTGAATTGAGGAAAATGGGCATCAAAACGATCATGATCACTGGTGATAACCAGTTGACAGCGGCAGCGATTGCTGCCGAAGCCGGTGTGGATGATTTTCTGGCTGAAGCAACGCCGGAAGCGAAATTGAAAATGATCCGTTCCTATCAGCAGCAGGGAATGCTGGTAGCAATGACAGGTGACGGTACTAACGATGCGCCGGCACTGGCTCAGGCAGATGTGGGCGTTGCAATGAACAGTGGTACACAGGCGGCTAAGGAAGCGGGCAATATGGTCGATCTTGATTCCAATCCAACGAAATTGATCGAAGTTGTGGAGATCGGTAAACAACTTTTGATGACACGCGGTTCCCTGACAACTTTCAGTATTGCCAATGATATTGCCAAATATTTTGCGATTATCCCGGCTTTGTTTGCCGCAACTTATGCACCGTTGGAAGTGCTCAATATCATGCAGCTGTATTCACCGCAGAGCGCTATTTTAAGCGCAGTGATTTTCAATGCGCTGATCATCATCGCGCTGATACCGCTGGCGATGAAAGGCGTAGCCTATAAACCGCTGGGAGCTTCTAAAATACTGCAGAGAAATCTGCTGATCTATGGTGTCGGCGGTATCATCGTACCGTTTATTGGCATCAAGATCATTGATGTGCTTTTAGTTGCTTTAGGCTTGGCTTAAGAAAGAATGAGGTGGAAATATGAGAGCGATAATAAGATCGTTAGTAATGGTTGTAACCTTGAGTATTTTTACCGGGCTGGTTTATCCGCTGGCCATGACAGGCTTGGCGCAAGTGGTATTTCCCAGCCGGGCTAATGGTAGTATAATAATAAAAGACGGAGTTCCGGTAGGATCGGCTCTGATCGGTCAGGCGTTCACAGATGCCCGCTACTTCAGCAGCCGCCCTTCTGCAGGCGGTAATGACGCTGCCAATTCAGGCGGCACTAACTATGGCGGTACCAGTGCTAAACTGCAGCAGCAGGTCGGCGAGCTGGCAGAGTCTGTACGTGCGGCCAATGGCTGGACATCTGATCAAGAAGTGCCCAGCGTACTGGTAACAAATTCCAGCAGTGGTTTGGATCCGCACCTGACGCCGGCAGCTGCTTATTGCCAGGTCGAACGTATTGCCAAAGTACGTGGTCTGGAAATCAGACAGGTACGCGATCTGGTTTCAGAACATATTGAAAATGCTGATTTGGGAGTTGTCGGAGAGGACAGAGTCAATGTTTTAAAATTGAATCTGGCGCTTGATAATTTACAACAGAACCAATAAAAGTTAGGGCTGCATTCAGGCAGCCCTATTTGACTATCTTGCGAAGGAGAAGGTTATGTAACTGACAGAGAAACCTCAAAGTGGACATGAATATGCTGAAACGCTGCTGGTTGCTGCCAATAAAGAACAGCGCGGCAAGCTGACTGTTTTTTTAGGTGCTGCTGCCGGTGTTGGTAAAACCTGTAGCATGCTGCAGGAAGCACATGCCCGTCTGCGGGAGGGGACTGACATTGTACTCGGCCTGGTGCTTACGCACGGGCGCAAAGAGACAGCAGCGCTTTTGGAAGGTTTGCCGCGTATCCCCGAGCAGGAAATAGAATATCATGGCAAGATGCTGCAGGAAATGGATCTGGATGCTATTCTCAGACGCCGCCCGCAGCTGGTAGTCGTTGATGAACTGGCGCACAGTAATGTGCCGGGTTCGCGCCATCAGCGGCGGTATCAGGATGTAGAAGAACTTTTGGCTGCCGGTATCGACGTTTATACTGCTGTCAATATCCAGCATATCGAAAGCCTGAATGACGTTGTTGCTCAAATTACCGGGAGTATTGTTCGTGAGACTGTACCGGATGCGTTTTTTGAGCTGGCAGATGATATCAGATTGATCGATATTCCGCCCAAAGAATTACTGCAGCGTTTGAAGGAAGGCAAGGTTTATCGTCCGCAGCAGGCCCAGCAGGCATTGAGGGGCTTTTTCAGACAGGGCAATATCAGCGCGCTGCGTGAGCTGGCTTTAAGATTTACGGCCCGGCATGTTGATCAGGATATGCTGGCCTATATGCGCCTGCATAAAATAGAAGGTTCCTGGCCGGCTTCCGGCAAGGTCATGGTTTGCGTCAGCGCCAGTCCCTTTTCAGCACAGCTGATCAGAGCGGCGCAGCGTTTAGCTCAGGGACTGCACGCAGAATTTTTGGCTGTGCATATCGAAACACCGGAAAGACGATTTCCTCATGGTGATAAAGAACGGGAAAGGCTTTGGCGTAACCTGAATCTGGCTAAAGAGCTGGGAGGTCAGATCCTGACTACTGCCGGTACGGATTTTGTGGAAACGGTTCTGCAGATCGCTGTCAGAGAAAATGTTACCGCGATCGTGGTCGGGAAATCAGGGCCGCGCCGCTGGTATGAGATAGGCCGAAAAACCTTGGTTGACAGATTGATTGACAGGAGCGGGTTTATCCATGTTTATGTCATCCAGGGACGGGAAGAGGAAGAAAAGTCTCCTGTCATAACTACGGCAGTACCGCAGCAGCAGGCCGGCTGGCGCCAGTATGTAGGGGCGCTGGCGGCAGTTGTCATTACTACTGGGCTTTGCTATGTTTTCCGCGGTCAGCTGGAGCTGGTCAATATATCCTTACTGTATTTGCTGCCGGTATTGTTGACAGCAGCCTGGTGGGGCAGAAGTACGGCCTATGTAACAGCGCTCTTTTGTGTTTTAGGTTTTGACTTTTTATTTTTGGAACCGATTTTTACTTTTACTATTTATGATATCAGATATCTGTGGAGCTTTCTGATCTTTGGACTGGTAGCATTTTTAGTCGGTGGAAAGACAGAATCGCTGAGGCGGGAATTGGAAAGTACCAGACGCCGTGAAAGCAATGTCAACAGTCTATACCGTTTCAGCAGCCGTATTGCCGCAGTCGATGACGCAGTGACGATCATGGAAGAATTTGTCAGTCATGTGGGACGAGAGCTGCAGCGGACAGTGCTGATTTTATTGCCTGAAAGTAAAGTACTGCGGCTGCAGGCCTGTTATGCTGTACAGCAGGAGGATGCGGAGTTTCAGCTGCCGCCGTCAGAATATGCTGTAGCAGCTTGGGTGCAGGAACACGGACAGGCCGCCGGAGCAGGAGCCGCAGGCCGCAGCCACGATGGCGGTGGCCACGCAGGCAGAGATCAGCGGGTTCATATCCAGGCTCAGTGCGAATTCCTTGACCAGCTCGAAGCCATGGGATCCCTGGACTACGCCGCCGAAGCCGGTGACCACGGCGGTGTTCATCAGGGCGATCAGGCTGTTGGTGGCCGCATCATTGACCGAATCGCGGAAGGCGTGGATCCGCTTGTGGAACAGGGCAAAGGCCAGCAGGCAGCCCAGGGCCAGGGACTGAATGACGATGTAGTTGGTGCTCCAGGTGACAGCGTCCTTCAGCACCTGCTGCATCACAAAGATATACAGCACCACGAATAAGATAGGAATGACAGCCAGACCGAAGGGCAGCATCCCGGTGCGGTCGGAGATATCGATGGCCTCCAGATCGTCTTTTCGTCCGGGGACGAAGCCGATGCCGGCCGCCTTCAAC
>OGKW01001165.1_pt1 | contig 16654 bp, 16 predicted proteins | sample 1572601 | NCBI WGS metagenome assembly OGKW01 (sample SAMEA2581875, study PRJEB24529) | metagenome | biome: Human gut stool | place: China | collected 2011
ATATATATGTCAATAGATTATTTTACTTTTACATGTAAGAATGGAATTCTAAACACTCAACCCGGCGTGGTTCCTTACGTAATAAAACAAAATTTATATTATAAAAACAGTTTATTTCTTAGTTTTAACTGACTTTTTAACCCATTTACTATAAATAGCATTTCCTGCATAGTTAGTCTTTGTAGCTCTAACTCTTACATAGTACTTTTTACCTTTCTTAAGGTTCTTAATTGTGTATGTAGTCTTCTTTGCAGTTTTTACTTTGCTCTTCTTAAAGTTCTTCTTTAATGAATATTCAACTTCATATTTCTTAATACCTTTTACTTTCTTGAACTTTAATGTAACTGTAGCTTTCTTAGCATTCTTCTTAACTTTGTTAGCCTTTAAAGATTTAATAATTGTAGCCTTAACTGAAGCTTCTGTAACACCAGCCTTAGTTGTAGCGAACATATTAATCTTTCCTGTTAAAGGAACGCTAAATATTGCTGCATTTGGATTTGAAGCATCCTTAGCTCCGTTAGTGCTTACGATAGCATTAGGGAACTGTACTGTTACACTTGTCTGAATATCTTCTTCCTTAAGTTCAACTCCCATTTCCTTGTATGCAGCAAAAATGTCCACATCTTCTGCATCTAATAATTTCATTACGTCACCGTTCATATAGAATGTATCTGTAGTAACATATGTATCAAATCCCTCTACACCAAATTCTTTCTGTAAATCACCCTTTTTAATATTCTGTGAATAGTCAATTACATAATAATCTTTTCCATTCTCAGTAACAGTTTTTACATCTATACCTTCATCTTTTAATTTTGGTAGCATTAATGTAATCAAAGCTGTTACTTCAGCTTCTGATACAGTCTGTCCCTGTGACTTCATCATCTGAATGTAAGCCTGAATAGCTGCCTGTTTATCAACTTTGATATTTGTAGTCATCTTAGCACTTCCATCGCTGTTAATAACTACTGTTGACTTCTGTGTGACACACCCTGTTAATGCTAATGCTAAAACAAGCATAATAGCTACTATTTTTGTTTTCATTGTTTTCATCTTTTTATCCTCCTTAAATTAAAAAAATGGTGTCCGTTTTATTACCCTGACACCATTTTATCACATTTAATATATAATTACATTAAAATTCAAAATATTCTTTAAAATATTTTTTTACGATAACACATCGCTCTCAATACACTTTAAACACAGATATACGATGGTATATCATCAATAACATTACACCGATTATTTATCTTCATTACGGAATTGAACAGGTGTCATTCCATATTTCTTTTTAAATAATCTTGTAAAATGTTCCACATTTTGATATCCAACCTTTTCAGCAATAGTTTCAACTGTCATATTGCCACCCTTTAATAAAGTTCTTGCTTTCTTCATACGAACATTCTTAACTAATTCACCGAAAGTTTTTCCGGATTTTTCCTTTATATATTTTGACAAATAAGGCTTTGAAAGATGGAACTGTTCTTCTAACTCATCTAATGTTACTGTAAGATAATTAGTATTAATATAATTCAAAATCTCAGTTAATCTTTCATCCTGAAACTTTTTTTCACCTGATGCTGCAACTAATTGGTTAACAGCAACTGTAAGTGCATAAATAGATGACTTTATTATATCTTCATCAATACCAACACCCCAATACATCTTACCATTACAGCTTATTCCCACATAAGAAACAGCCTTAGATGATGAACCTCTTGATAATGAATGCTCTTCATATACTGATAATTCATAACTAATATCAAAATACTGTTTAAATGCATTACTTACCGCATCAAGTCTACCGTTACCTGTGCTCTTAACAACTCTTGTTCCTTCATTCTGTGCAATTGTTACTTCTGCAACAATTCCATTCTTCTGAACATAATGTGTTTCAGACACACTAAATATGCTGTTATCATTAATATATTTGTCTTCAAAAATCTGATATACCCATGCCGGTGATAATTCCTTATGTTCCTTATCTGAAACATCCTTTACGGAATATCCGACTTCTTCTCTCATTTTCTCTGGTAATGCTAATCCATAACTCTGTTTCAAGATGTAGCTTACGCCACCTTTTCCTGACTGGCTGTTAATTCTGATAACGTCTGAATCATATGTTCTTCCCACATCTACAGGATCAATTGGCAAATAAGGAACTGTCCATGTTTCGTCATTACTTTCTGTTCTGCATGCCATTCCCTTTGAAATAGCATCCTGATGTGAACCTGAGAACGCTGTAAATACCAAGTCCCCTGCATATGGCTGACGTGGTCCAACCTTCATTCTCGTTACACGCTCATACATTTCACAGATTTCAGGCATATTGCTGAAATCAAGATGTGGATCAACACCGTGTGAAATCATGTTCATAGCCAACGTAACAATATCTACATTACCTGTTCTTTCACCGTTTCCAAATAATGTTCCTTCAATTCTGTCTGCTCCTGCCAAAACACTTAATTCTGCAGTTGCAACACCACAACCTCTGTCATTGTGAGGATGAACTGAAATAGTTACCGCATCACGATATTTTAAATTCTTATGCATATATTCAATCTGAGTTGCAAAAACATGTGGCATGGCATTTTCAACTGTTGCAGGTAAGTTAATAATAACCTTGTTATCCTGTGTTGGTTTCCAAACGTCAAGCACTGCATTACAAACTTCCAATGCATAATCCATTTCTGTGCCTGAAAAACTTTCAGGGCTATATTCAAATGAAAAGTTTCCTTCTACTTCATTAGCAAGCTTCTGTAATAATTCTGCTCCGTCAACAGCAATCTTCTTTATTTCATCTTTACTCTTTTTAAATACCTGTTCACGCTGTGCTACAGATGTTGAATTATATAAATGAATTACTGCGTGCTTTGCACCTTTTACTGCTTCAAAAGTTCTCTTAATAATATGTTCTCTTGCCTGTGTTAAAACCTGAACAGTAACATCGTCAGGAATCATATCACGTTCAATTAAGGCTCTCATAAAATTATATTCTGTCTCTGATGCTGCAGGGAAACCTACTTCAATCTCTTTAAAGCCAATCTTAACTAACATCTGGAAAAACTCTAATTTTTCATCTAAACTCATTGGCTCTATAAGTGCCTGATTTCCGTCTCTTAAGTCTACACTACACCAAATAGGTGCTTTATCTATATATTCTTTCTTTACCCAATCATATGTTGGTGTAGGTGGCATAAAATACTGTCTTTTATACTTTCCAAAATTCATCTTAAAATCTCCTTTTCAATCAATTAAATAATATATTTTTAGTTTCCTTATGTCAAGATTTGGTAGGTTCTTAATATAATAAATAGTTAGCTTGCTAACTTTCTCGCGAGTCAGAACGAAAAAACCCTGCACTTCCAATTAGGAAATGCAGGGACGTATTCTCTACCTACGCGGTACCACTCTGCTTCATGTTATACATGCTCTCTAAGGATGCCTTTGACATCCGCTCCCTTTAACGGTGGAATCCGTCCAAGCCTACTCTTGAAATAATAAGATTATTTCGTCAGTCTTACTATCCAAACCATTCAGCCGGCAGCTCCAAGGTGAGTTCATTGCATCGCTTCTGCTGTCTTACACCTGCCGACAGCTCTCTGTTAACCACTTAACAACTACTATTCCTTTTCAAAGCCTTTTTATTTTTAGGATGGTCTAATATTAACATACGCAAATTTGTTTGTATAGTGACAATTTTAATCAGTTTTATTGATTATTTTTAATTAAGTAATCATCCAACCTTTAATTTAAACTTGCGCTCTTCTTTTTCAGAATCTACTTTTGCAATAATTGCTCCAAGACCTGAAAGCTTCTCTTCGAATCTTTCATAACCTCTCTGGATATAAACAATGTCATCTACTACTGTAAATCCGTTAGCTGCCATGCCTGCAATAACAAGTGCTGCTCCTGCTCTAAGGTCTGGTGCTGCAACCTGCGCCCCTGCAAGACTTCCAACACCTGTAATAAATGCTGTATTGCCTTCTACCTTCATTATTGCACCCATACGTGTCAATTCATCTACATATTTAAATCTGTTTTCAAAAATACTTTCTGTTACTGTACTGCTACCGTTGGCCATTGTAAGAACAACTGCCATCTGTGGCTGCATATCTGTAGGAAATCCCGGATAAGGCAAAGTCTTAATCTTTGCACTTCTAATGAAATCTCCTGCCTTAACGCGTACTGCGTCATCATATTCTATAACTGTGCATCCCATTTCAATAAGCTTAGCTGAAATACACTCTAAATGTTTAGGAATAACATTCTTAATCAAAACTTCCCCACCTGTAGCTGCTGCAGCACACATAAATGTACCTGCCTCAATCTGGTCAGGAATAGTTGAATATACTGTTCCGTGAAGTTCACGAACACCTTCAATTCTAATCTTGTCAGTTCCGGCACCTCTTACATTAGCTCCCATACTGTTAAGCATATTGGCAATATCTACTACATGAGGTTCCTTAGCCGCATTCTCAATTACTGTCTTTCCTTCTGCCCTAACTGCTGCAAGCATAACATTAATTGTTGCTCCAACAGAAGATGTATCAAAAAAGATATGGTTTCCAACTAAACGTTCCGCCTGAGCATTAACCATACCATGATCAGTAATAACATCTGCTCCCAAAGCTCTAAATCCCTTAAGATGCAAGTCAATAGGTCTGCTACCGATTGCGCATCCACCCGGAAGAGCAACCTCTGCCTTGTTAAACTTGCCCAAAAGAGCACCAAGCAGATAATATGAAGCTCTAATCTTTCTCATTTGCTCATATTCTACTACATGTGTTCTAATTGTTTTTCCGTTAATTGTTACTGTATGTCTATCTATTCTATTAACTGTTGCTCCAATGTTTGCAATAGCATCTATCAACTGATTAATATCACTAACATCAGGCAAATTCTCTATTGTCACGTCTTCATCTGTCATTATTGCTGCAGCAAGTAATCCTAATGCAGCATTCTTTGCTCCGCCTATTTCAACTTCGCCATTAAGTGCTACTCCACCTTTTATTACAAAACGTTCCATTCTTTACTCCCGGTATATATGTATATTTTATATCAAACAGGGATTGGTCACAATTAAGCCCTCTCCCACCAATAATTATCTTCGTATATCTACACAATTATAGCACAATATCTATCTTTGTAAACATAATAAAAGCACAATATATATAAATTTCAGCGATTTTTTTGGTCAATTTTTATAAATTGTGCTTTACTATATTATTACATTATGATAATTTTCAAAATGTGTTACCTGTTACTAACATACTCAATAGGATTAACCCTTTTTCCATCCTTTACAACTTCAAAGTGAAGATGTGGTCCAGTGCTAAACCCTGTGGAACCGCTAAGTGCTATGACCTGACTTTGTTCAACTTTTTCTCCCTTTGAAACTTTCACTTCCGAAAGGTGGGCATATCTGGTTTTGAACCCGTTATTATGATTAATCAAAATATTATAACCATAACTTTCACTAAAATAAGCCAATTCAACCACGCCCTCTGCTGCCGCTCTCACCTTTGTGCCTATATTAACAGCCCAATCGTGTCCATTATGACTTGCAGTTCTTGAAATTGTATCCCCAAAACCTGATGTGGTAATTCCACCCTTTACCGGTTTTTTCAAAACGAAATTATTAACATTTTTTGTATCATTTTTGTTGACTATGGACGTTGTCAACATTTCTTGGTCTGCATTTATGGCTTTATTGTTGATAGATTTTATTTTACCATTAACATTTATATTTTTCTTGTTAATATCTTTATGATTTTCTTTTAATGTTAGAACCTTTGCTGTACTCTCTTTCACCCGGTAGTCATTATTTTTTGCAATAAATCCATATGCATATATTTCAACTGCCAATTGGTAAAAAGTCAAAATCATAATCATAGTCACCATAAATACTGCTATGCAGACGAAAGCGCTTTTATGTGATTTTTTATTAATAAACATTATTTTATCCCCCCAAAAATAAATGTTCTATTCTTTTAGCTAATATCCGTATGTATTTTTTGTTTTAGCAAATTATATAATTTGTTCTAAAATCCACTCTGGCGTAATTTTGTTACAACCTTATCAACTGTTTTTTCAACAGAACAATGATTTTCGCTAATCACAATATCAGCATATTTTTCATATAAAGGACATCTTTCATCATAAAGGTCCTTTAATGTCTGTCCTTCTTTTAAAACCACCCCACGCTGCTTAAGATTTCCTAATCTTCTCTCTAAAGAGTATAGGTCTAATTTTAAATAAACTATTGTTGCTATTTCTGATAAATGTTCCATTGCCTCTGTGCAGTAAACAACGCTTCCTCCTGTGGAAATTACTGCCTTCTCAGGATTCAATGACTTGTTCACGTCATTTTCTACCTGAACAAAGCCCTCTGTTCCACGCTCAGCTATGATTTCTTTCAAAAGTTTGCCGTACTGCTCCTGAATTACAAGGTCAGCATCTATAAACTGATATCCCAGTATTTTTGCAATTATTACTCCTATTGTGCTTTTTCCTACTCCCGGCATACCTATTAATACAATGTTTTTTTTCATTTCAGTCTCCTTTTGTCGGCAAAATTGCTACCATCTTCCATTGCCAAATTGCTTTTTTTCTGTTTATATCTTTTATTTTATAATCTTACTTAAATTTTTTGCTTTTGTTTTTTGTTATTCTTCATAATATTTTTTGTTTTTCATGTCTACTGTTTGCTCAGCTAACAGGCTTGCTCTTTTTATTTTGTCCTCGCCGTATTTGTTTTTGATGGCATCTAGTGCCTTGTCCAGTTTTTTCATTTTTTCTCTGGATATGTTGGTTGTGGCGTTTTGTTGTTTGTTTGTGGTTTGCGCCATTATGTCCATTATGGACATTTGTTCTAAGGCTCCCTGTTCTTCTAAGTTGGCAGTTCGTATTCCAAGCAGGCGCACGCTTTTGTTTCCATCTTTTTCCCAAAGTTCTCTAAAAAGTTCTTTTGAGAGCTGGTATATTTCTGTGCCTGAGTCTGTGCATCTATCAAGTGTTGTCTGCCTTGATGCTTTTATGAAGTCGTTATATTTCACTTCTACAGCTACTGTTTTTGCCATTTGTTTTCCTTTTCGAAGTCTACCGGCTACTTTTTCTGACAGTTGAAGTAAGATTTTTTCTATTTCTTCCATATTATCAAGGTCATATGGCAATGTGATGGAGTTGCCCACTCCTTTTAGTTCTTCACGCTTGGTATTTACCACGCTTTTATCTATTCCATTGGCGTATTCCCAAAGTATTTTTCCATGCTTTTTCAGGTGCGCCTCCAAAATATATTCAGGGCTTGTTGCCAGTTGGCCAATATTGTATATTCCAAGTTTGTGCAACGTGTTTACACTTGATTTACCTGCCATATAGAGTTCTTCAACAGGTAGTTGCCACATTTTTTCTTTTATTTCTCTTCTATATAATGTATGAACTTTGTCAGGCTTAGTAAAATCTGATGCCATTTTTGCCAAAACTTTCACATCGGATATTCCTACGTTTACGGTGAAGCCAAGTTTCTCTTTTACTGTGTCTTTTATTTTGTACGCACATGCTAATGGCGATGGATACTCGTTTTGTATTCCCGAAAAATCCATATAGCACTCATCCACGCTTACCTGCTCAATGTCAGGTGTAAATGTTCTAAGCAAATTCATTAGTTTGTGGCTTTGTTCATTGTAATAACCGTGCTCCGGCGGAACAATCAGTATGTTAGGGCACTTTTGCAACGCATTGGCTATAGGCTCACCTGTAACTATTCCAAACTTTTTTGCGGAGATGGATTTTGCCAAAACTATTCCGTGTCGCTTTTCCCTGTCACCGCCTATGATGGCAGGAATATTTCGTATGCCGATTTTCTTTTCATCTTTTGCTGCTTCTTTAAGCAACTTTACTGCTGTCCAACTTAAATAAGCTGAATTTACATCAATATGAAATATTATTCCCATATATTGCCATCCTTAAACAGTTATTTTGATTAAATTATTTTTCATTCTTGCTTGGCAAATTAATTTCTCTTTATCTGTCAAACTAATCTTTAGACATTTTTGAATATTTATTTGTTTTTTCTGTATCTCTTTTTTGCTGCTTTTTTCTTAATTACAGAATATCCAAACTTGCCTATTTTTTTACCAAGACCATAATACCAGCCGTGAGAATATACAATCGGCTTTGCCTTTTCAAAACTAAATGTTCCATTTTCGTCCATATATTTTTTGTCCGCGTGTACGCAAAGTACTTTCGCCACAAACATATCGTGACTGCCACATGGAACAACATCTGTTACCCGGCATTCAATGTTTACAGGACTTTCCTTAATCAAAGGTGCCTTAACATATTTTGCAGGTTCTTTTGTTAATGATGCATTCTTAAACTTGTCCTCATCCTTACCTGACTTTACTCCACAATAATCTGTGGCATATGCCAATTCTTCTGTTGTCAGATTGATTACAAATTCCCCTGTTTCTTTTATCATATGATGTGAGTATCTTGAAGGTCTTACTGAAACGTAAACCATTGCCGGGTCTGAGCATACCGTTCCTGTCCACGCAACTGTCAACACATTATCATTTCCCTCATCATCTGCCACCGTAACCAAAACAGATGGAAGGGGATATAACATATTTCCCGGTCTCCAAATTTCTTTTGACATAGTTTCCTCCATTATTTCCTTGAATCATTTTTTATTTTGTCTTTAATTTTTTTGCTTAAATTTTTATTTGATTTTTCCTTCAAATTATTTTCTTTTTTGTTTTTCACTTAATTTAACATTCTTAATCTTAAGATTTCCATTGTCTATGCTGTACGTAATCTTCAATGTTGCCTTACAACTTCCTGAATATTTATACACATAACTTGTATATGTTGCAATGTCAGTTGTACATGTGTAGTCATAGTTGTATGTAGATGTTACCTGAAAATCTTTACTTTTACTGTCGTATTTTATTGTACTATTCAAATCCTTAATTTTAAAATCAGATACCTTGTACTTGTCTATGTTCTTCTTATCCGACCAATAAAGACCTGACATTGTTTCTTCTACTGTTTTTGATACGGATTTTTGAAGCTTTTTGTCATCTATAAATGCCATAAGTTTTTTATCGCTTTTGCTTCTGTTTCTTGCGGCACTATAATATTTATTAATAAAATCCGTAACGCTGTTTGTTATTTTTGAAGTGTACCGGTCATTTGCTGTGTACCAACTCTTTGTCAAATCCACTTCCATATCTTTTTTTATAACATTTGCAAGTGTATTTTTTGCACAATATTCATTCTCACATGTTATTTTATAATTTCCATTTAAAATAGCCTTAAAATTATATATTTGAATATTATTTTCTGTTGTAATATTTGCGTCTTTATCTGTAATTTCAATCCCTGCAATTGTAAGCTTGTCTCCCTGTGGAATCTTTATTGTAAGATTTTTAACTAGCATTTTTTCAATATCTACCTTGTAGTCAGGTTTTAACTTAGGCAGATGCATCTTCTTATTTAAATAAATATTCATATTCTGAGAGCTATCCGTCTCATCATCTGTGCATTCAATTGTTACCACATATTGTCCGTCTTCTTTTCTAGGATCGTTAATCTTGTAAGAATCTATTGTCATTGATTCTCTTGTTTTCTGCATTATTTCCTTGTATCTGTCCTTGCTAATATAGTAGCCGTCTTTCTTGTCCAAAAGATTGTACATTGTGTCATAATCCTGTTGCATAAAAGCTCTAAAATATGTAACCGCCTGCTCCGTCGGATTGGAAACGTGTTTAACGTAGGCTGCAAAAGCTCCTATTCCCATACACACTGCAATAAAAAACAGTATGCTTATAAGTCCAAAAATTCTGCTTTTATATATTTTTTTTAATATTTGTTCCATTTTAATCCCCTAATTATTCTGCTATAATTTTTACTATATTAAATGTTACCCATTATCCTTGATTTTTGCAAGGCTTTTATGTATCATTTATTTATTATAGACGAGGTGTAAAATGGATAAAAAATTATTATTTAATGAAGCTCTTACTTCATTGGTAGACTTTGCTGCTGCCAATGCTAACCATGTAACAATGGATGATGTAAAATTATATTTTAAAGATTTAATTGATGATGATAGCCAGTATCAGTTTATTTACGACTATCTTGCCCTTAATAAAGTTGAGATTGAGGGATTTACTCCACCAGCCAATAATCCTTTGGCTGATGACGCTCCTGAAACTTCGGCCGATGAAGCTATTTCTGAAACTGCTTCTGTTTCTAACCATGTTGAATCAGAAGAAGAATTATCTTTTATTAAGATGTATATGGAAGAAATGGAAGCCCTTCCTAATCTTTCAAAAGATGAAGAGGCTGATTTAATTGACAAGCTTTTAGCCGGTGATACTTCCGTTTCATCTAAGATTGTTGAAGCTAATCTTTCTTTAGTTGCAAAAATTGCTGAAAGTCATCGTGGAAAAGGCGTTAACTTTGGAGACTTAATTCAAGAGGGTAATGTTGGTTTAATGCTTGCAGTTTCTGATTACACAGAATCTGTTGGCGATTTCCATTCATTTATTTCAGGTAGAATTGAAGATGCAATTAAGAATACTGTTAATGTTCAGATTAACTCAGACAGAATTGGGCAGCATCTTGCTGACAAACTTAACAGACTTGACGAAGTTACTAAGAATTTAAGTGAGAAACTTGGTCGTGTACCTGAATTAGACGAACTTGCCAAAGCCATGAACATTTCAAAAGATGAAGCTTCTATATTGCTAAAGACTTCTCTTGATACATTGTCAGTTAACGAAGACACACAGATTACTGACGGTTCTGAGGCTAATGGTGCTTCTGATGGAATATCAACTGAAGAAGCATTTGCAAGACCTGAAAAAGATCCGTTGGAGTGGAGAGTTAATAAGAAATAAAGGATGTAATTCCAATAATAAAAGCAAGAATACTAAGTTCCGCTTCTGCCATAAGCTAAATGCTACTTGTATTCTTGCTTTTTTATACATTTCATTAGTTTTTAACCATTTACTTTTCTGCCCATTTCCACATTTTATCCCAAGGATCTTTTGTTCCTAACGCCAAAATCCATTCGGTAATAACATAGTAACATAAATAAATTGGAAAAATTAAAATTTTCTTTAATGTAATCTTCATACTGTACCTCCATTTTTTACCTTCTATACACATTTGTATATTTTCTAATCTTATCTGCTAATTTGTCTGTCAACTTATCCTTCGTAACACGCCATTTCCAGTTATCACCTAAGGTTGATGGTGTGTTTATTCTTGCTTCATTTCCAAGTCCTAAGTAGTCCTGAAGTGGAATGATACATAAGTCTGCCACTGATGAATGAGCAAGTCTTATTATTTCATCTACCATTTCCTGACCAACAGGTATGTCTCTACCTATGTAATCTTTTATGTATCCTAATGTGTAATCATTTATATGTTTCAACCAACCTAATAAAGTTTCGTTGTCATGTGTTCCTGTATATACAACACAATTATTGTAGTAAGTAAAAGGAAGGTATTCGCAAGGTTCATAAGAATCTCTTGCATCAAAAGCAAATTCTAATACTTTCATATTCGGGAAATTGCTGTCTTTTACAAGCTGTCGTACGCTATCTGTTATATAACCTAAATCCTCTGCAATAATGCTAATCTTTCCAAGCTTCTCTTTTACGGCATCAAACAAATCCATTCCCGGACCTTTTTCCCATTTACCGACTACAGCATTCTTTGAACCGGCAGGAATTGCATAATATTCATCAAAGCCTCTGAAATGATCTATTCTTATTACATCATAAAGCTTTGTGCTATTTTCAATTCTCCTAATCCACCATGTATAACCTGTCTGCTTATGATAATCCCACTTGTAAACAGGATTTCCCCAAAGCTGTCCATCTGCAGAAAAAGCATCCGGTGGGCAACCTGCAACAGATATAGGCTTAACCTCTTCATCCATTTGGAATAATTCAGGATTTGCCCATACATCCGCACTGTCATAAGCAACATAAATTGGAATATCTCCAATAATTTTTATTCCCTTATCATTTGCATATTCCTTTAATTTAAACCATTGCTCATAAAACTTAAACTGAATAAATTTATAGAAAAGAATTTCATCCTTAAACTTTTCCCTATATCTTTCCATTGCTTTTGGCTTTCTTACTCTAATTTCATCTTCCCACAATTCAAAGCTTTCCCCATTATGCTCTGCCTTTATAGCCATAAACATGGCATAATCTTCAATCCAAAATCCGTTCTCTTCTACAAACTTCTTAAAACCTTCATCCTCTGGATTACTTCTCTTGTAAGCCTTTTTTAGAAGATTAAATCTGCCGTTATATAATTTTTCATAATCAATATATTCATTATTCTCACCAAAATCAACAGAATTACATTCTTCCTCTGTAAGCAATTCTTCTTCTATTAATTTTTCCAAACTAATAAAATAAGGATTTCCCGCAAAAGTAGAAAATGACTGATATGGTGAATCTCCGTAGCTTGTTGGCCCTATAGGCAATATCTGCCAGTATTTTTGATTTGCTTTTTCCAAAACATCCACAAAATCATATGCTTCTTTTGAAAAACATCCTATTCCATATTTTCCCGGTAAACTTGAAACAGGTAATAAAATTCCACTAGCTCTCATTGTCCCTCCTTAATAGTTCTAAGCTATTTCTGCCTGGGCAGTTATATCTAATATAATACCACTTACCACCTTATAATGCTACTTTTCAAAAAATTTTGTATATAATTTTATAATAAACATCAATGTACATTTATCAATTAATTTACATAATTATTACTTGTTTAATTATTTATGATACTATTTTTCCAAATATTTATTGGCTGATTCTGTTACTGCAAGTCCACCTGTTCCTGTTTCTTTTAAACATGCCGGCATGCTATTTCCAATGCGACGCATACTGTCAATTACATCATCAGGTGTAATTGCACTTTCTATACCCGCCATAGCCAGTTGAGCAGATGTTACTGCATTAACAGCACCATATGAGTTTCTCTTAATACATGGAACTTCTACTAATCCCTTTACCGGGTCACAAGTAAGCCCTAACATGTTTTTAAGTGAAAGTGCTGTTGCATTTACAATCTGTTTAACTGTTCCTTTCTGGAGAAAAGCTAAAGCTCCGGCTGCCATTGCACTTGCTGAACCTATTTCAGCCTGACAGCCTCCTGCAGCTCCAGCAATAAAAGCATTCTCTGCTATAACTTTGCCAATTCCGGCAGCAACGTACATTGCCTTAACCATTTCATCATCACTTAAATTATATTCTTCCTGATAACTAATAAGTACCGCAGGCAAAACTCCACAGGCACCGGCCGTAGGTGCCGCAACAATACATATTTAACATTTTTTCGCATACAGGCATTTGACTCGCCCATCTTAATTGCTTTTTCCATAACATTTCCAATAAATTTTCCGCAAATATTTTTGTTAGCTGCATTATATCTGTGAATTTTTTCTCCATCTCCACCGGCTCTTTTGCTGGCTGACTTTAAATTTCCATTATAATTTTTGTCAGCCTCTTTCATTGCCAAATACATATTTAACATTTTTTCGTAGGACTGCTCTTTAGTCCTTCCGTTTTCTTCCATATCAGACTGTTCAACAACCTGCCACACTTCTAATTTATTTTCATTAACTAAATCTTCTAACTCTTTTAATGTATGATAATAAAACATAAACTCTCCGTCCTTAATTTATATTCCTGCAAAATAAGTTACCTTTAGTATTCCTTCAACGTGCTTCAACCATTCGATTCCTTCCTTTGGAATCTGCTGGTCGCATTCAACTACCATAACCGCATTGCCACCTTTTGCCGACCTGTATAGCTGCATGGTTGCAATGTTTACCGACTTGTGGGCAAGCATGGAAGTAACCTCCGACACGTGCCCCGGCTGATCCATATTATGAACAATAAGGGTAGGACATTCCCCTGAAAAATTAGTATCAATACCATCAATTTGAGCAATATTTATTCTTGATCCACCTATGGATTGCCCCAAAACTTCTATTTTGTTGCCATTGATTCCTTCTAATCTTAACAACGCTGAATTAGGATGACCTTCATTAAGCTTTGCCTCACCAAACTCAATTTTCATATCTTTCTCCTTGGCTATATTGAAGCTGTCGGAAATACGGTAATCATCCGGCTCCATGCCAAGCAAACCTGCAACTATAGCCTTCTTAGTTCCGTGGCCTTCACCTGTAGCAAGGAAAGAACCATACAATAAAATCTGAGCTTTCTTAACAGGCTCCCCTAACAACTTACCACCAATATATCCTATTCTTACGGCACCTGCCGTATGGGAACTTGAAGGACCAACCATAATCGGGCCTACAATATCAAAAATATCCATATTATGCCTCCTTTTTTAGTACATTTTTTTGATTCGCGTGGAGAATTTTTTTGGTGGCAAACACGTTACTTTTATCATTTTGCTCCGCCGCCTATTGTAAAACAAAAATCAAAACTCGCCTACGGCTCAAACAGTTGATTTTTGCTTTACGCTATGCTCGCAAAATTTCGAAAAACTGCCTATTGTTTGCCAACAAAAAAATTCTCCACGCTACATAAAATGAACAATAAAAAAGAACTTATCCATATAACAAGAGGTATTCCCCTTTTTACATTGGTATAAGTTCTTTTAATTTAATCCGTTGTCCTCGGATTTGTTTTTAAATAGCAGTTTTTATTAGTTTTCTTCTATCTGTTTTGGCTTTTTTATCATTGAGATAAGTGCTAATACTGCACAGATTGCACACCAAGCTGCCCAGATTATAAGGTCTGTGTAGCTTCCAGCCATTGTGAATCCCATGATTGCGCCCAATCCAAATAATACGATTACGGCTATATTTCCGCCTTTGCCTTTTGAATTACGTGTGGCTATTGATACAATTCCACCTGCCAATAACATAATTGCAACAATGATTCCTGCGCTTCCGCCAACTTCTCCATTGTCCTCTATACTGTTGCTTATGCCTGCTGCACATGACTGAAATGTTACAAATACAAACATAATTATTGACAGTATTCCTGATACCAGTTTCCAAGTCTTCATAATATAATACCTCCTTCTTCTTACATTATTCTACACTTTTCCACTTTTGTTTTGTTATGCTGGCGGCATACTTTTATTTTAAAGTTATAATTGACAAAATTATTAAAATAGCCAACCATATTACCAATGCTATCCCTATTCTGTTTAAATATTCAAAAAATTTGTACTTAAATTTTCTTTTTCTTATTCTATAAACAACATCCCCTATGTTTGTCAAATATATATATGGAATAATCCAACACATTTCGCTTAAAATAACACATAGCCATTTATAGCCTTTTTTGACATTTATTACGCTTGTTCCTATTTCAATGTATGTTGCAAAAACAGATACATACATTATTATTGCAATTATCTTGTGCAAAATATTATTTTTTCTAAATCCCGGAACGGTTCTGATTATCCCACTAAAGCCTAATTCTTCTAATTCATCCGGTTCTAAAATATCCTGATTGTAGTGTTTATTATATTTCAATTTTTTTTCAATTTCTTCAATTGACTTATATCTTTTTTCGGGAGCTATCTCAGTACATTTCCTGCTCATTTTCACAAGTCTTTCAACTATCTTGTGCTCTTCTAATGTAAGACCGGTACCGGTGTACACAATTTCTTCCTCCGAGGCCTCCCTAACGGTTTTCGCATAAGGCTTGACCATATCGCCAATAAGCACGCCCAAGGAATAAATGTCGCTTCGCTTGTCTGTCTGGGCAAAACCAAACTGCTCAGGTGATGCATAGCCCACCGTTCCAAGAAATTCTGTGTCACTATCGGCTTCTTCTTTTCTAATTCTTGCAATATCAAAATCAATGATTGTAATATGATTGTGTCTGTCCACAATTATATTTTTCGGTTGCAAATCCCTGTGTACAATATTTTTGTTGTGGACTTCTTTTAAGCCGTTGCAAATCTGCCTTACGTAATCAACAATTACTTCCACTGGAATATTTTTCTGCAAAACATCACATAATCTTTTTCCATTAACAAACTCTTCAACAGCCACACATTTGTCTTCATGTAAAAAACAATCCATTACATCAACAATGTTGCTATTATCCAAATCTTTAAGCCTGTGGTACACATCAAAACCGTGTTTGTCCATTACCTTAAACACCACTATTTCATTAGTATCTGTATTTCTTGACAAAATAGTCTTGCACTTTTGCGTGTCCGCCAAAACTGCCAGTTGTTCGTATTTTTCAAAATAATAATTTTCCTTAAAGTCCATTTTCTATAATATTCCCTTATATAAAAGTCTGTTAATTTAACAGTATTACGTATATAATATCATTATTCGACACATTTTTTAATATGGGGAAAGGATATTTATAATGAATTCAAATAATTTTTCAAATTTTAATAATGACAAATCACAAAAAACTACAGACCAGCTTCTTAAAATTTTACAAAACTCTAATGACATAAATTCTTATTTAACCGACAATAATTCAAACATTAGTAACATAAGTTTTCATGAATATCTAACTCAACTTTTAGATGAAAAAGGTCTGACAAAAGCTCAGGTAATCACTGATTCAAACATCCAAAAAAACTACGGCTACCAAATCTTTGATGG
>OGKW01001188.1_pt1 | contig 16348 bp, 18 predicted proteins | sample 1572601 | NCBI WGS metagenome assembly OGKW01 (sample SAMEA2581875, study PRJEB24529) | metagenome | biome: Human gut stool | place: China | collected 2011
CACACCTTTCCGGCTGGGCCGGAGGTCTGTCCAGCCTGTTCCACTGTATGCCGGGTCTGTCCAGGTCATGCGGCGCGCATGATTTTTTCGGAATTGGGCATACTGGAGAGCATCACTCCGCCTGAGGCGGGAATGGGGGAACCGGAAATGGATCTGAGTAATCAGGAGTATGACGCACTGGTGCGCAGCAAGGCGAAGCCCTCTCCTCTGTGCGTGGGGGGTGGGATCTGCGTTGTAGGGCAGGGGCTGATGGAGTGGTACCAGAGCCTGGGATTAGAGCAGGAGCAGGCAGGGACTGCTGTCTCAGTGACGCTGGTCCTGGCGGCGGCGCTGCTCACCGGCCTGGGGCTGTTTGACAAGGTGGCCAAGCGGGCGGGGGCAGGCACGCTGGTGCCCATCACTGGCTTTGCAAACGCTATGGTCTCGCTGGCGCTGATGCCGAACACCAGCACCGGCGTGATTGAAGAACCAGAATCAGTCCATAACTCATCACCGGAACGGCGGCCAAGCTGTTCGTGGTGGCCGGGCCGGTGCTGGTGTTCGGCATCAGCGCCAGCGTGATTTATGGACTGATTCTGGTTCTTCTTGGACAGGGCTGAGGGCCGGATGCAGTCCAATACAGAGGGAAAAGCGCCAGCCTGATCCATAATGTAGGTCAGGCTGGCGCAGATGCTGTAAGGGGAGGACAGGGGGCAGGACCTGGGTCACCCTGGGACCACAAGCATCCCACAGGTCCGTAAACGGCCAGGATCCGGCCTGCCTCCTCCCAGCAAAGGCAAAGTGCTTCTCCAGCAGGAGCAGCAGGAGGCACAGAACCATCTTTATGAGGGAATAGTGGATGTGGGCTGCGGAGAGGGCGGTTTTCCCGGTAAATGCCATTTGGTGAATTCCTGGTAAAATACTCCGCAGGCCATCGCCAGCAAGGTATAGACTGGGGCAGCGTTTTCAACCGTACATACAGCGGACGCAGGACTGGGTACCCCGGAACACGGTTCTGCCCTCAGGGGCGTGAAAGATTTCCTGCCAGACGCTTTCTTCGGTGGCGGCTGCCAAGTCGAAATGGTGATGGAGCGACCCAACAGATACGCCACAGATACGCCGTGGGCCGCTGTCTGCTGCTCTGTATCGGCTGCACTGCCTTTGGCCGGTTCCGTCGTGTGGCCCTTGGCCCAGGAGTGCATGGAATTGGCGCCGAAAGACGGGTTTACTCCTCCGTGTCATTTAGAAGCAGCAAAAAGCGTTCCACGAACTTGTTCGGTCCCTTCTTTTCCTTCTCTGTTAAGGGTCTTCCCAGGCTTTCCGCTGATGCTCGCTGAAAGCCCTCTGCCACTTTCGTTTTTATTCACCCTTGCTGTCTTCCTTCAAAGAATTTCTTGTTGCACCCATTGTATCATCGGCGCTCTCTCATTGCAGGAACCTTGTCTACCGGGCCGCAGACTCCAGCACCAAGACAGTCAGGGTATTTTTGCGCCCCAGGATCCGGGCCAAAGGGTGGCTTGCGGGATAGCCAGGGAAATATTAAGGAAAACTTAACATTGACCTGCTGGGTCCTGTGCTATACTACAAAAAGACATGCTACGTCTATCGGAAGGGCACAGCAGGAAAAAATGAAATACAGCTTTGGCGTAAATAGGAAGAAATACGGCGAAATAATAGTTGAAAACCGCCGCATGAGCCGTTATAATGAAAAATAGCAGCGATATAACAAGGGACCGGCCCGGGATCACCAGGCCGGGAATGAAAATAGATAAGGTGGAAGGCTATGTTTAATCTGTTCAGTAAGGACATTGGGATCGATCTGGGTACTGCTTCCGTTCTGGTATACATCAAAGGCAAGGGCGTGGTCCTGCGGGAACCCTCGGTGGTGGCTATGGATAAGAATACCGGCAAGCTGCTGAAGGTAGGCACCGACGCCCAGGCAATGCTGGGCCGCACCCCTGGGAATATCGTGGCCATGCGCCCTCTGCGGGAGGGTGTGATCTCCGACTATGACATGACGGAGCGGATGCTGAAGGAGTTTATTAAGAAGGTGACTACCTTCTCCCTGTTTAAGCCCCGCCTGCTCATCTGCGTGCCCTCCGGCATCACCGAGGTAGAGGAGCGTGCCGTGGTGGACGCCGGCATCCAGGCGGGCGCCCGCCGGGCCTATCTGATCGAGGAGCCCGTGGCCGCCGCCATTGGCGCCGGCATCGACATCACCAAGCCGGACGGACACATGGTGGTGGACATCGGCGGCGGCACCGCCGACATCGCGGTGATCTCCCTGGGCGGCGTGGTGGAGTCCGCCTCCATCAAGATCGCCGGCGACAAGTTTGACGAGGCTGTGGTCAAGTATATCCGCAAAAAGCACAATGTCCTCATCGGCGACCGCACTGCTGAGGAGCTGAAGATGTCCATCGGCTGCGTGTTCCCCCGGCCGGAGGAGGTCACCATGGAGATCAAGGGTCGCTGCCTGATGACCGGCCTGCCCCGAGTGTTCTCTGTCTCCTCCAGTGAAATGATCGAGGCCTTTGAAGAGGTCTCCAGCCGGATCCTGGAGGCCATCCACGGGGTGCTGGAGCGCACGCCCCCGGAGCTGGTGGCCGACATCTCCACCAACGGCATCGTGATGACGGGCGGCGGTTCTCTGCTGTGGGGCTTTGACAAGCTGATCGAGTCCCACACCGGAATCGAGACCCATGTGGCGGAAGACGCCATCTCCTGTGTGGCCGAGGGTACCGGCAAGAGCCTGGACAGCCTGGACCAGATGCAGGACGGGACTATGAACCTGTCCCGGCGCAAGCAGATGAATTACTGATCCGACCCGGGCTCCGGCGTGTTGCCGGAGCCCTTTTTGACAGGAGGAGACAAATATGCTGTTTATCTGTTACCCCAAATGCACCACCTGCCAGAAGGCCAGAAAGTGGCTGGATCAGCGGGGGGTGTCCTACACGCTGAGGGACATCAAGGAGGACCGCCCCACCCGGGAAGAGCTGAGCGCGTGGTGGAAGGCCAGCGGACTGCCGCTGAAAAAGTTTTTCAATACCTCCGGGCAGCTGTACAAGTCCCTGGGACTGAAGGACCGCTTGAAAGATATGACGGAGGAGGAGCAGCTGACCCTGCTGGCCACGGACGGGATGCTGGTCAAGCGGCCGGTCCTGGTGGACGGGGACCGGGTTCTGGTGGGCTTCCGGCCAGAAGAATGGGAGAAAAAATAAAAGAGCTGCCTGCCACACAGAAGAGAAAATTGGATAATATGAATAAAAGGAGCGCGGCCCCTGCAAAAACAGGACCGCGCTCTTTTGTACGTTGAATAGGAAAAATGTTTTTTGACCACAGAACAGCGGTTCCGGTCCACAGGTGGGCGGTTTTGAGGGAGTAGGTCCGGCGGCAGAGGGGCGGCGGGCCCGGGAGGAACAGGAGCCGGGGACCGGCCGGAGGATAGCAGATATAGGGCTGGACAGGAAAAATGAATAATTATGCTAAAATTGTTGATAATTTTGCAACAAAATTTTTTGCAATTTTCCCTTTCTTTTTTTTCAATTTTATGGTATGATTGGCTAAACGAAACAAAGAAAGTCGGAAGGCTTCTGTGCAGTTGTGACATGATGCTCAAAATGAGGCGCTGATTTCCCCCTTGCATGGAAGGTTTTCCCTGGCCCACTGCTTGGCGTGTTCAACGAATAACCGTGTAATAGTCGAGGGCGGAACGTCTTTCTTGACTGCGATCCCAATGTCCCGCACCTGCGGGATGTCGAATTTTTTGGGGCAGATGTGATAGCGGTTTGGGTGGAGCATCAGCTCATGGACCACGCTGATCCCCAGTCCGCACTCCACCATGGACAGGATGGCATAATCGTTGCTGACCTCATACCGGATGTTGGGTTTCTGCTGAAGATGGTCCAGGAACTTGGTGATCTCATAGTCCTGCTCCTCCTTCAGGTTGATGAAGTCCTCGCTGGACAACCGCTCAATGGGATAGACCGGGGCGTCGGCCAGCGGGTGGTCCTCCGGAAGGATGGCTACCAGGGTGTCTTGAAGCAGGAAGGAGGCGTCCAGGTCGTTGGCGGCCGGCAGGCTGACAAAACCGCAGTCCACCAGGCCCCGCCTCAGCCAGTTGGTGATCTGGTTGTACTCCCCGTTGATGAGCTGAAAGTCGATGTGGGGGTACTGTTCATGGAAGGCTTTGATCATCTGGGGCAGGCGGCCGCTGGAGATGCTGGAGAAGGCCCCTACCCGGATGGAGCCGGAGCTGAGTCCGTGGAGCTCTGAGATGGCGTAGTTGAGATCCTCGTAGTCCTTGCAGATGGCCTGTAGCTTGGGGAGAAGGGTGAGGCCCTCGGAGCTGATCTCGATCCCGGAGCGGTTTCGGGTCAGCAGCGTGACCCCCCAGGAGTCCTCCAGATCGGCAATCATCCGGCTGATGGCGGACTGGGTGTAGCCAAGCTGAGAGGCGGCGTGGGTGATGCTTCCGGTCTCAATGGTTTTGAGATAGGCGATGTATTTTCGGATGCTCATAGTGATAACAAATCTCCTTGTGTGATAGGATGGACAGGAACAGAACATTCCGGAATGGAATGAGAAGCAGAAAAAAGAATTTCTTGTACAATCTGCCTATTGATTATATAATATGACTCAAGAAAACTCAACAGAATCCATACCGGATATTCAAAAAAGTTTTAGAATTCCGATGTAGATTGCTGGAATGGAATCTCGCGCAAGTAGTATAGGCCAATAACAAAAAGGAGGAATCGTGTCATGATCCGTTTTTCCATCTGTGGTGCCGCCAGCTATGCCTGTGGTGAACTGCTCCGCCTTATGGTGAACCATCCCGAGACCCAGGTCGCCCACCTGGCCGACAGCTTCGCCGCCGGCCGCAGGATTCAGGATGAGCATCCCGCGCTGATGGGCTTCTACGATCAGGAGATCCTGCCCCTCAACGACGAGACCATCGCCCAGATCGTAGAGGACAGCGACGTGGTCTTTACCGCTGTGGACGCTGGTACCGTGTGCGGCATTGCGGAGAAGGTCCTGGCCGGCGGAAAGAAGTTCATCGACTTTGGCGCGGATATCCGCTTCCGTGACGCGAAGGTGTGGGAGAAGTGGTACCATCTGGATCACCCCAACTATGAGATGACCAAGGAGGCTGTCTACTGCATCCCCGAGATCCAGCGCGATCTGGCCAAGGGCAAGAGCCTGATCTCCAACCCCGGCTGCTATCCCACCGCCACCACTCTGGGCCTGTACCCCGCCCTGAAGGAGGGGCTGGTGGTGGAGAACACCATCGTCGTGGACGCCAAGAGCGGCTACACCGGCGCCGGCCGCCGTCCCGCCCCCAACAAGCTCCTGGCTGAGGCCAGCAACAGCTTCTGCGCCTATGCTCTGGGCGGCAGCCACCGCCACACCCCCGAGATCGAGCAGAACATCGCCTACCTCACCGGCAAGGATCTGATGAAGTCCGAGACCTGGCAGTTCATCAACTTCCAGCCCCACCTGACTCCCCAGATCCGCGGTATTGAGGTCACCATCTATGCCACCCTGAACAAGGACGTCACCAACGACGAGCTGTACGAGATCTATCAGCGCTACTACAAGGACGAGTACTTTGTCCGCGTGTTCCCCGCCAGCAAGCCCGTCCAGACCAAGTGGACCGCCGGCACCAACCTGTGCTGCATGACGCCCACCTACGACGCCCGCACCAAGCGCCTGCTGGTCAGTTCTGTCATCGACAACATCGGTAAGGGCGCCGCCGGTCAGGCCATCCAGAACATGAACATCATCTTCGGCCTGGATGAGACCACCGGCCTGAAGATCGCCCCCATGTATCCCTGATCCCTCCGGGAGGATTTCAGTCACCCTGTGAGAACTGCCCGTCCGGTCTGGACGGAAGAAAGGAAGGACATTTATGGCATATAAACTGATCGAGGGCGGCGGCGTTACCACACCCCAGGGCTTTCTGGCAGGAGCCTGCTATGTGGGCGTAAAGAGCCGGAAGAGTGAGAAGCCTGACGTGGCCATCATTTATTCTGAGCAGCCCGCTTCCTGCGCGGCCATGTTCACCACCAATAAATTCTGCGCCGCTCCGGTCATTCTGGACCGTGAGATCCTGAAGAAGGGTAAGGCCCGCGCCGTGGTCATCAACAGCGGCAACGCCAACGCCGCCACTGGCACCCAGGGTATCGAGGATGCCAAGCGGGTGGAGACCGAGGCGGAGAAGCTGCTGAACCTGGGCGAGGACGAGGTCTTTGTCTGCTCCACCGGCGTTATCGGCCAGAAGCTCCCTGTGGAGAAGGTCCTGGACGGCGTGCGCCGCATCGTCCCTGAGCTGAGCAAGGACAAGGGCACGGACGCCGCGTGGGCCATCATGACCACTGACACGGTCCGCAAGGAAGTGGCCTATGAGATGGAGCTGTCCGGCGGCACTGTCCGCATCGGCGCCATGGCCAAGGGCTCCGGTATGATCCATCCCAACATGGCCACCATGCTGGCTTACATCACCACCGACGCCAAGGTGGATGCCTCTGTGCTCCAGGGGATGCTGAAGAAGAGCACCGACAAGAGCTTCAACATGATGACCGTGGACGGCGATACCAGCACCAACGACTCCCTGTTCCTGCTGGCCAACGGCGCTTCCGGCGTGGCCATCGAGACGGAGGAGGACAAGGCCGCCTTTGCCGAGCTGCTGGACAGCATCTGCATGGACATGGCCCTGCGCATCGCCTCTGACGGCGAGGGCGCCACCCACCTGATGGTGGTGGAGGCCTATGGCCTGCCCACCGAGAAGGACGCCAAGCTGGTGGCCCGCTCCATCGCCGGGTCCACCCTGTTCAAGGCCGCCCTGTTCGGCAAGGACGCCAACTGGGGCCGCATCATGGCCGCCGCCGGCTACTCCGGAGCCGACGTGGATCCCACCAAGGCCGACTGCATCCTGAAGAGCGCCGCCGGCGAGGTGGTGGTGATGGAAAACGGCTTCGGCACTGATTTCAGTGAGGAGCTGGCCAAGAAGGTGCTCACCGAGCACGACGTGACGGTCATCGTGAACTTCCACAGCGGCGACGGCGAGGCCAAGGCGTTTGGCTGCGACCTGACCTATGACTATGTGAAGATCAACGGCGACTACCGTTCTTAAAAAGGAGGGCGCGCTGTGAACGACGTAGCGAATAAGGTCGCCACGCTGATGGAGGCCATGCCCTATCTGAAAAAGTATGCCGGCAAGGTGATCGTGATCAAGTACGGCGGCAACGCCATGATCAACGAGGAGCTGAAGGCCGCCGTCCTCCAGGACGTGGTCATGCTCAAGCTGCTGGGCATGAAGCCCGTCCTCAGCCACGGCGGCGGACCTGGCATCAACAAAATGCTGGAGAAGCTGGAGATCCCCGTGCAGTTCATCAACGGCCTGCGCTACACCTCCGAGGACATCATGCGGGTGGTGGAGGCGGTGCTCATCGGCCAGGTGAACAGCGAGCTGGTGGGCCGCATCAACGCCATCGGCGGCGAGGCCGTGGGCCTGTCCGGCATCAGCGCCAACATCTACAAGTGCGTGCAGCGCAGCGAGGAGCTGGGTTTCGTGGGCGACGTGGTGGAAGTGAACGCCGCGCCCGTCCAGGCCATGCTGGACGCCGGGTACATCCCCGTGGTGGCCCCTGTGGGCACCGACGGGAAGGGCAATAGCTTCAACATCAACGGCGACACCGCCGCCGGTAAGCTGGCCAGCGCCTTGGGCGCGGAGAAGCTGATGCTCCTCACCGACATTGAGGGCCTGTGTAACGACATCAAGCTGCGGGATGTGATCAGCTATCTGAACATCGCCGACGTGCAGGGCCTGAAGGATCAGGGCACCATCGCCGGCGGCATGATCCCCAAGGTAGACTGCTGTGTGCAGGCCATCGAGGAGGGCGTCACCAACGTCCACATCATCGACGGCAGAAAGCCCCACAGCATCCTCTATGAGGCCTTTACCGACGAGGGCATCGGGACCACCGTGGGTAAGGATGTACCCAGCGTGGGCATCAAGTGGAAGTAAGCCTGAAAGGGCATCAACGAACTAAAATATGAGGAGGAAATCCCTATGATCGAGAAGTTCAAGAGCAATGCCGAAGCCATCGCCACTGCGGATAAATATCTGTATGGCAACCACGCCAGAATGCCCATCGTGATGGACCGCGGCGAGGGCTGCTGGGTCTGGGATCTGGACAACAACAAGTATCTGGACTTCGTGGGCGGCATCGCCGTCAACGGCCTGGGCCACCACCATCCCGCCATCGTGGAGGCGCTGGACCGCGCCAAGGACATGATGCACTGCTCCAACTACTACTACAATGAGCCCGCCATTCAGGTCTGCAAGCTGATCTGCGAGAACAGCTGCTTCGAGAAGGTCCTCTTCGCCAACTCCGGCGCCGAGGCCAACGAGGGTCAGATCAAGCTGGCCCGTAAGTACGCGGTGGACCACGGCCATCCCGAGCGCTATGTGGTCATCTCCATGCTGAAGTCCTTCCACGGCCGTACTCTGGCCACCGCCACCGCCACCGGCCAGGAGATCGTCCACAACCCCAAGTGGTTCTCCCCCCTGCCCGAGGGCTTCCGCTATGCTGAGTTCAACAACCTGGAGTCCGTGAAGGAGCAGATGGGCGACGACGTTTGCGCCATCCTCACCGAGCCCGTCCAGGGCGAGGGCGGCGTCCGCCCCGCCAGCAAGGAGTTCCTCCAGGGCCTGCGCGACCTGTGCGACGAGAAGGGCATCCTGCTGATGTTTGACGAGGTCCAGGTCGGCTCCGGCCGTACCGGCAAGCTGTTTGCCCATCAGAACTACGGTGTGGAGCCCGATACCTGCTCCATGGCCAAGGCTCTGGGCTCCGGCGTGCCCATCGGCGCGGTCTGCGCCCGCGGCGACGCTGCCAAGACCCTGACCCCCGGCACCCACGGCTCCACCTTCGCCGGCGGCCCTCTGGCCTGCGGCCTGGCGGAAGCCACCCTGGACACCATGATCAACGGCGGCGTGATGGAGAACGCCGTCAAGGTGGGCGAGTACTTCCGCGCGGAGCTGCGTAAGCTCCAGGAGAAGCACTCCATCATCACTGAGGTCCGCGGCATGGGCATGATCAACGGCGCCGAGCTGGCCAACAACGAGATCGGCCCCCAGATCGTGAACAAGTGCTTCGAAAAGAAGGTTCTCATCAACTGCACCGCCGGCAACGTCCTGCGCTTCATCCCCCCGCTGATCGCCACTGAGGCGGAGATCGATGTGGTGGTGAAGGCCTTGGACGAGGCCATGACCGAGCTGGGCGTCTGACTGCCGCGCCCCTGAGCTGTGACACGTTTTCAGTGCGTTCCCGCGTCCCAGGGCGTGCTCCCACGCCCCGGGCGCCGGGGACCGCGCTGACTGTGTGTAGCGTGTAAAAGGAGAGAGAGGAGGAATGGACCTCACAGAGGTCAAGGTAAAAACCGGGAATCCAACGCTGAATCAGAAACGCAATTATTGCAAAGTAATGAAAGAAAGGTTGGTAAAAATCCATGAGTGAGGCGAATAAATCCAATAGAGAACCCAGAATGCCGAAGGTATGGGAGTCCTGCATTACCCTGGCAGCGCTGATTGGGGTACTGGCAATCGGCATCGTGATTTTTGGAGCGGCGGTCCATGTGCCCATGTTTGTGGGCGTCTGTGTGGCGGCCCTGATGGCCCTGTATCTGGGCCACAAGTGGGACAGCATTGAGAAGATGATGATGGACGGCATTTATAAGGCCCTCCAGTCCATCTGTATTCTGATCATCGTGGGCATTTTGATCGGTGTGTGGATCAATGCCGGCGTCGTTCCCACCATGATCTACTACGGACTGAAGATCATGCATCCCGCCATCTTCTTCATCGCCGCCGTTCTGATTTGTTCCATCACTTCCCTGGCCACCGGTACCTCCTGGGGCACCATGGGCACCATGGGCGTGGCCCTGATGGGCATCGGCTTCGGCTTGGATATGAACCCGGCTATGACCGCCGGCGCCATCCTGTCCGGCGCGTACTTCGGCGATAAGATGTCTCCCCTGTCCGACACCACCAACCTGGCCCCCGCCATGGCTGGTACCGACGTCATTGCACACGTCAAGGCGATGATGATTCCCACTGTTGTCACTTATGCGATTACCCTGGTTGTGTTCGGCGTGTTTGGCGCCATGCAGTATCACGGCGGCGAGGCTGATATGAGCCGAGTGACTGAGTTTGCCGCCGCGCTGAACGCCGCGGAGGGCGGCGTGTTCAACATCAACCCCATCCTGCTTCTGCCCCCCGTTATCGTCATCGTGGCGGTGGCCATGAAGATGCCCGCCATTCCCGGCATTACCCTAGGGATCTTTGCGGGTGCTGTTTTGGGTTTGATTTTCCAACCCAACGCCTGTGACTTGGGTACCCTGTTCTCCTTTGGTATGGATGGCTATGCATTCAGTGATGAGATGCGTGCGGTTCTCCAGAGTTCTTTGACTGAGGATACCTATAACACCATGGTTGAGCTGCTGGAAAAGGGCGGCATTATGAACATGATGAACTCCGTGGCCATGACCATCATTGCGATGATGTTCGGCGGCATCATGGAGGGTACTCATCAGTTGGAGGTCGTTGTCAACAAGCTCAAGAAGCTGGCCAAGGGTCCTGCCGGTCTGGTCACCCTCACCGAGATCACCTGCGTTATCTCCAACATGACCATGCCCGAGCAGTACATCTCCATCGTGGTCCCCGGCCGTATGTACGCCGAGGAGTACCGCAAGATGGGTCTGCATCCTGCTGTCCTGTCCTCTGCCCTTGAGGGTGCCGGTACTGTGACCTCCGCTCTGGTTCCCTGGAATACCTGCGGTGTGTTTATCTCCGATACCTTGGGGATTGGTGTGGCCCAGTACGGCATCTACGCCATCTTCAACTGGCTGATGCCCGTCGTCAACGCCCTGTGCGCCTATGTCGGCATCACCCTGAAGGATCTGGACAACAAGCCCTACAAGAAGCAGGCTGCCGCCAAGTAAGGAAACGGTCTGTCTCTCTTCGGAGCCGTGCCCCGCGCGCGGACGCGGTTTTTGACAAGTCAAAAAAAGCTGGCAGTGCTTCGGTGGCACTGCCGGCTTTTTACTAGAAAGGAAAACTATGGAGTTTGGAGTACGGCATTACCCCCAGCTGGAGATCGATCTGGACAAGCTGGAGGACAATCTCCGGGCGTTGAAAAGCCGGATGGACGCCAGCGGGATCCGGCTGGCCGGTGTGGTCAAGGGCTTCAACGGCCTTCCCCAGGCAGCCCGGATCTATGAAAAAGTGGAGTATTCCAGCATCGCCTCCTCCCGTCTGGAGCAGCTGCATCACTTGCGGATGAACGGCATCGCCGTCCCACTGATGCTGATCCGGATCCCCATGTTGTCCGAGGTGGAGGAGACAGCCCGCTGGACGGACATCAGCCTCCACAGCGAGCCGGAGGTCCTCCGGGCCATGGAGCGGGCGGTGAAGGCCGCCGCGGGCAAGCGCCGCCACAAGGTGATCCTTATGGTGGACCTGGGCGACCTGCGGGAGGGCTTCTGGGACCAGGACGAGCTGGTACAGACCGCCCTGGAGGTGGAGCGGGAGATGCCCCACCTGGAGCTGGCCGGAGTGGGCACCAATCTGGGGTGCTATGGCACGGTCCAGGCAACTCCGGAGAAGATGAATCAGCTGGTGGCGGCCGCTGAGCGGGTGGAGGCCGCCATCGGCCGCAAGCTGGACATCATCTCCGGCGGCGCGTCCTCCTCCATTCATATGGTGCTGGACGGCACGATGCCTCCGCGGATTAACCATCTGCGCGTCGGGGAGGGGATCCTCTTTGGACGGATCTGGGGCTGTGACATGGACTTCATGCACAAGCACATTTTTACGCTGCGGGCGGAGGTGATTGAGAGTAAGGTAAAGCCGTCCTATCCGGTGGGCGAGCTGTCGGTGGACGCCTTTGGACGCACCCGTACCTATGTGGATCGGGGCCGCCGCCGCCGGGCGCTCCTGGCCATGGGCCGGGTGGACTACGGCGAGTGCGAGGACCTGATCCCCCGGGAGCCGGGGGTGAAGATCCTGGGTGCTTCCTCCGACCACACCATTGTGGACGTGCAGAACACGGCCCACCCCGTCCGGGTGGGGGATATCCTGGAATTTGACTTGTGCTATGCCACTATGGTATACTTGACCAGCAGCAGAAGCGTCTCTGTTACGTTTAAAACGGAACGCGGCTAAAAACAAGACCGGGCGGCGCGACAGCGCCGCCCGGCTTTTGAGAGGAAGTCAAAGACCATGCACAACGAATTGACGGAACAGGACCTGCGGATGATGCGGGAGGAGTTGGACCACCGCAGGGTCATCCTGCGGCCCCAGCTGCTGGAGGCGGTGAAGGAGGCCCGGGCCTTCGGGGACCTGAGTGAAAATTTTGAGTACAAGGCCGCCAAGCAGGAGAAGAACCGCAACGAGAGCCGCATCCGATTTCTGGAGAACATGATCAAGACCGCCGTGGTCATTTCAGACCACTCCGGAGCGGACCAGGTGGGGCTCTATGACCGGGTGACGGTGTACATGGAGGACGATGACGAGACGGAGGTCTATCAGATCGTCACTACCATGCGGCAGGATGTGCTCAAGGGACTCATCAGCAAGGAGTCGCCGGTGGGCGGCGGCTGCTGGGCCGGCGGGTGGGCGACCGGGTCCACATCCAGGTCAATGAGAGCTATGGCTATGACGTGGTCATCCGGGCCATTGAGAAGGGGACGGATGACGGAGAGATCCCACTGAATAAATACTGAGCAGAAAAGAGAAGCTCCTCCTGGAGCGGCAGATCCGAATGTACTGCCGCTCCAGGAGGAGCATTTTGTGTTTTTTATGCGCTTATTCTTCCTGCGTACTTCCACCCCACAGCCGGTAGAGCACGGTGACCAGCTGGTTGCGGGTCACCGGGGCCTCCCAGCGGGGCGCTCCGTGCTCATCGCCGGCAATGAGTCCCTGCTCCAGGGCCCAGGCCCGGGCCTCCGCGCCCCAGGCGGGGTCGGGCTCCCGGCGGCCCAGCTGCTCCAGATACTCCCCGGCCAGGCGCTGAAATTCCTCCTGTGTCATGTCGTCCTCCTCCTTTTGGAACGGTCTGGCGTCCACCCACCAGTAATATTTTACCTGACTGCGGAAAAGGACCGGATCTCCGTTCATCCGCTCATATTGGGTGGAGGCCGGGTCGCAGATCCGGACCAGGCCGTCCTCCCACCAGACCACCACGAAGTGGCCGGAGCGGGTCCACAGTCCCCGGCCCATCAGAGCAATGAGGTAATAGCCCTGCCGCAGCAGGACGGCGGCCTTCCTGTGATTCTCATGGTCCGGCTTTCCGTAGGTGTTGACCCAGCTCAGCTGGCCGCAGGGGATGCCAAATTCGGCGAACTGGGGGACGAAGTAGCTGTAATAGGTCCCCTGGTTCAGGGCCTTGTACCCGTGCTCCACCGACCAGGCGCAGGCGTCCACCGGAGTGAAGGTCTTTCCTGTGAGTGTCTCAATGAGCATGGCCGCCGCCGTGGGCCCGCAGCCGGAACCGCCGATGGTGGCGCGCTCCCCGGGGACCCGGTAGGGGAGCGCTGCCCAGCGGGGGTCGGTCTGGAGATAGGCGATCGGGCGGCGGTTCATGGCTTCTCTCCGCTCCGACGCTGGTTCTGCGTCCCGAAATAAAAGGAGATCACCATGAGAAACACCGTGAGAAAATCACCGCCGGACACCGTCCCGCGGAGGGCCAGACAGACGAATACCGCCGTCAGCGCCAGCGTCACCAGGCTTTTCACCGCCAGAAGGGCGGCCAGCCGTCCATAGAGCTGTTCCATATCCATTCCTCCTGTCTCTGGTTTTCCATGTGGGAGCGCTTATGCGGCCCCCTTCAGGTCCCGGATGTCGTGCTCCGCCTCGGTCATGCGCCCCTCCAGCTTGTAGGTGCGCTCCACCACCTTGTTGTGCTCGCTGACCTTCCGCTCCAACTGCTCGATGCGGTAGGTGGTCAGCTTGTTGGCAACCAGGATGCCTCCGAAGGTCCCTGCCAGGGTTCCGATCAGGCTCATCCCGGCCACGGCCAGGGTCGTCCACTCCATCAGCCCTGTACCTCCTCCACGGTCCCCAGGTCTGTCCAGGAGCCGGGCAGCTGAGAGGGTGGATAGACCGTGTTGGACTGGGTGCACCGCCACACATGGCCGCTCTCTGTGCAGACCTCGCCGGGCTGGTACATCCCCCGGCTCCCCTGAGCCTGGGCATAAGGGGCAGCCAGTCTGGGATCCGTGGTGTGGCACAGGTCCCAAAGACTCACTGCCAGATCGGGCGACCAGTCCGGCTGCACAGTAGCGTCGTGCTGCTGCCACAGCTTGTAGACGAGCCCCTTCCACTGATAGGGGGTGCCAATGGGGACCGCGGAAAAGTCCCGCTGACGCCAGGTGGGGATGATGTCCTGACTGGCGGTGAGCTCGGTGCCGTCCGCCTCTCCGGCCACCGCCCGCTCTGCCAACGTCTGGGCGTCCGCCTGACCCCGCTGGCGGACTGCTTCCAGCGCAATGGTCCTGATCTCAGCCATTCTGCTCCACTCCTTCCTGATAGGCCGCCCTCAGCTGGGCGTCCACCTGGGCCGCGGTTCCCGCCGCCTCCAGCTCGGCCAGCGCCTCCGCCTGCTGGGCGATGGTCTCCCGCTGCTGAGCGATGGCAGATTCCTTCTCCGCCAGACTGGCCTCTGTTTCCTCCAGCTCTCGGTCCTTCCGGGCCAGGCCCTCCTCCAGCTCGGCCACCTGGCTCTGGTACCCAACCACATCCCCCAGATACTGCTCCGCCACCTGAAGGACTACGGTGTAGCTCCGGGCGGGCGCGCTGTACTGGATGTCCCGCACTGTGAAGCCGTACCCGGTGGGCAGGATGCACTCCCCCTGGATCTGGGGGCGGTCCCACCGGATGCCCTCGATCTCTTCCAGGGAGGCAGACTCCCGCTCAAATACCGCACGGTACTCCCCATTGGCCGCGCCCCGCAGGACCATCCCGCAGGATAACCCTCCAATGCTGCACCGGTTTCCATAGAGACTCATGCTGTGTTCTCTCCTTTCTGTGAATGGTGGGGAAACATTCCCCCTATTCCAGGCGGAGAACAGGCGGTTTGTTGCTGGGAAGCGTACAACAAAGACAAAAAAATTGGGCGCTCTGTTTCCAGAGCGCCCAAAGTGAAGGTATAGTCAGCTGCCCAGATACGCTTTTTTGACGGCCTCGTTGGCCAGAAGTTCCCGGCCGGAGCCGGTCAGACTGATCCGGCCGGTCTCCAGCACATAGCCCACATCGGCAATCTTCAGCGCCATGTTGGCGTTCTGCTCGATGAGCAGAACGGTGACCCCTTGCCGGTTGATCTCCTGGATGATGTCGAAGATGCCCTTGACCACGATGGGGGCCAGGCCCAGGGAGGGCTCATCCATCATAATGATCTTGGGGCGGGACATTAGGGCGCGGCCCACGGCCAGCATCTGCTGCTCGCCGCCGGACAGGGTGCCCGCGGCCTGCCAGGACCGCTCCTTCAGACGGGGGAACAGGTCATACACCCAGTTCAAATCGTCCTCCAGGCTGTCTGTTCGGAGATAGGCCCCGATCTTCAGATTCTCCAGCACCGTCAGGTCGGGGAAGACCCGCCGGCCCTCCGGGACCAGGGTGAGCCCCTTGGAGACGATGCGGTCAGGGGAGAGGCTGGTGATGTCCTCCCCCTGGAGATGGATGCGGCCGTGGGCGGGCTTTACCAGCCCGGCGATGGTGCGCAGGGTGGTGGACTTGCCTGCTCCGTTGGCGCCGATCAGGGTGACGATCTGCCGCTCGGGCACTTCAAAGGTGATGCCCTTCACGGCCTCGATACCGCCATAGCTCACCTTCAGTTCATCAATCTTCAGCATCGTCTGCCACCCCCAAATATGCCTCGATGACCCGAGGATCGTTCTGGACCTCTGCCGGAGTGCCCTGGGCGATCAGCTTGCCGAAGTCCAGGACATAGATGCGGTCGGAGATCCGCATGACCAAGTCCATGTGATGCTCGATCATCAGAATGGACAGGTCGTACTCGTCGCGGATTTTATGGAAAGTCGGTGAGTTCCTGGGTCTCCTGGGGATTCATGCCGGCGGCCGGCTCGTCCAGAAGCAGCAGCTTGGGCTGGGTAGCCAGGGCCCGGGCGATCTCCAGCCGGCGCTGGAGGCCGTATGGCAGGGAACCGGCCACCTCGTCCTTCAGATGGGCCAGGTCCTGCTCCTCCAGAAGGGCCATGGCCTCCTCACGCATCCGCTTTTCTTCCGCGCGGTTAAAGCGGAAGGTGGCGGAAAATACGTTCTGCTTGGCCCTCATGTGCTTGGCGATGAGTA
>OGKW01001190.1_pt1 | contig 16323 bp, 15 predicted proteins | sample 1572601 | NCBI WGS metagenome assembly OGKW01 (sample SAMEA2581875, study PRJEB24529) | metagenome | biome: Human gut stool | place: China | collected 2011
GATAATCCCACGATATGCGAATATTGGGGAGAATTGTGGGAGTGCGTAGCACGGAGCAATTCGTAGGTATCAAAGTCGGGGGCTTTTGACCCTGATATTTTATTATTATACTATAAATTCAAAGCATTGTAATGCACAAAATAATATTTTTAGTCTGTGTCCACGCGCATAAGACACGGCTTATCATAAAAATGTGCGCAGAAACGAGGATTAATATGAAAAAACGTACTGCATGTATAACTGGTGCCAGTTCTGGCATCGGATATGAGATGGCTAAAAAACTCAGTGCTCTTGGATATGATCTTATCCTTGTAGCCCGCAATACAAAGGCTTTAAAAAAGCTTGCTTCATCTCTTGACACTGATTGTGAAATATACACCTGTGACTTATCAGATGGAAAAAGCTGCATAAAGCTTGGAAGAAAACTATCAAAACGAAGTGACATACACATATTTATAAACAATGCCGGATTCGGTGATATTGGTGATTTTGAAAAAACAAGTATGGCAAAAGATATTTCAATGATAAATGTTAATATACGGGCTATGCATATTCTTACAAAATATATGCTCCGTTCATTTAAGAAGATGAACCGTGGTTACATCATGAATGTCGCATCAAGTGCCGGACTTCTTCCTGGTGGACCATATATGGCAACCTATTACGCTACAAAAAGCTATGTTACAAGTCTTACAACCTCATTAAATGGAGAACTTAAGGCTGCACATAGCAATGTTCATATATGTATGCTCTGCCCTGGACCTGTTGATACCAACTTTAACAACACAGCAGGTGTGGAATTTGCACTGCCAGGAATATCTGCTGAGTATTGTGCATCCTATGCGCTTTTACAGATGTTTAAAGGCAGGGTTACTATAGTACCTACATTTACAATGAAGGCTGCTGTAATAGCCTCAAAGCTGGCACCACGCGAGTTTGCGGCTGCCATTGCTGCAAAACAGCAGATGAAAAAAAGAAAGGATACACATAACCGATGAAAGTATATATGGCTCCCATGGAAGGATTAACTGATTATATGTTCAGAAATGCATATGATAAGTTCTTTGGTCATAATAAGATTGATAAATATTTTATGCCCTTCATATCTCCTAATAAAAGCGAAAAATTTCTTGCAAAGGAAATGAGGGACATATCAAGAGATAATAATCATATTAACTCTATCCCTCAGGTTATGACTAACAATTCCTCAGATTTTATATGGACTGCCCACATGCTTTATGATGAATTCGGATATGATGAGATCAATCTCAATGCAGGATGCCCATCTGGAACTGTTGTTTCAAAGAACAAGGGAGCTGGCATGCTTATCTGCCTGGATTCTCTTGAACGCATATTATATGAAATACTGTCTGACAGATATATATGTGACAATCATATAAAGGTGTCTGTAAAAACACGTATTGGTGTCGAAACACCTGATACATGGCATGATATACTTGATATTTATAACAAGTTCCAGCTTGAGGAACTTATCATACACCCAAGAATACGTACTGACTATTACAGAGGTGATATAAACAAAGAGGCTTTCCTGTATGCTATGAAGGAAAGCCGTAATCCAGTGTGCTATAATGGCGATATTTTTACAAGACGTGACTTTATTAATATCATACATGACTATAATCCAGACTGTATAATGGCAGGAAGAGGTCTTGTTGCTGATCCTGGACTTATCAATGTCCTTTTAAGTGACAACCCCGAAACATATGTAAGAAATCTTGAGGATGACAGGCTTAATATGAAGCATCTACATGATATGGTATATGAAGAACGTCTTAAAATCATGTCTGGTGATAAACATGCCATACACCGCATGAAAGAAATGTGGTGTTATATGGAATATTCATTTGCTGACTGTAAGAAAGAAGCCAAGGCTATCAAAAAATCCCAGAATATGAGTGCATATAAAGATGCTGTTAATGTATTCTTTACAAACTGCCGTCTTGAAGAGAAGCCATATATATCATTTTCAAAGAAATTCTGATAACAATACGCATTGCAGCTGATGTGGCAGCAGCTTTAAATGCCCATATTAAAAAATTCCATCAATGCCTCTATCATATATGTAGTATCTTTAACTCCTGCTGTTTCATATGCCGAATGCATGGCAAGCTGTGCAAGCCCTATATCTATAGTATTGATAGATACATGTGAGTCAGATATGTTACCAAGTGTTGAACCACCTGCTATATCTGACCTGTTTGCATATGTCTGATATGGGACAGCAGCCTTTTTGCAGATGCTCTTAAACACTGCAGCTGAAACAGCATCTGTTGCGTACTTCTGGTTACCGTTATACTTAATAACAATTCCACCATTCATATATGGTCTGTTTGTTGGATCTGCCTTTTCCTGATGATTAGGATGTACTGCATGTGCATTATCTGCAGATATCATAAAAGATGATGCAAGTGCCATCATATATTCTTCCCTGTCCATATCTGATGCTATGCTTATACGTTCAAGTACATCTGATAAGAAAGTGGAATCTGCACCCTGTTGTGTTGTGCTTCCAACCTCCTCGTTGTTAAATATGCAGCAGACATTAACGCAGGAATCATTTTTTTCCTTTTTCTCTTTTCTGTTAATATAGGCTTCTGTAAATGCCTTTACTGATGAGTATGCACACTGTATATCATCAAGTCTTGGAGCTGAAATAAACTCATCGTTATACCCCCATATAGTACCCTTTTCCCTGTTATAAAGAAAAAGATCTGTTGATATATCATATGACTCAAGTCCTTTAATACCTATAAGCTTCTTAATGTATTCATCAAACTTCCCACTGGCAGCTTCATCACCAAACAAAGGAAGCATATCCTTCTGTGCATTAAAGCTGTATCCATCATTAATCTTTCTGTCCATATGAATAGCAAGATTCGGAATAACGACAAGATCCTTGTCTGCATTTACAAGATATTCCATTATATTTCTTCCATCTGCTGCTATAGCACGGCCAGCTATTGAAAGAGGACGGTCAAGCCATGTTGACATAATCATTCCTCCATATTTTTCCACATTAAGACTTATATAATGATTATCTCCTGGCATCTGTGGGTTTTCTTTTATCTTAAAGGATGGTGAATCACTATGACTTGCCACAATATTATATGCCTTATATTTATATTCCGGCATAGTAAAAGCAATTATTGATGAGGCTCCTCTTAAAACATAATAACCCTGTCCTGCTTTAAGCTTCCATTTATCCTTTTCACTTAACTCCTGCATGCCAATATCAGACAGCATACTTCTTATGTTGTCAATAACATGGTATGGACTTGGACTCTTCTCTATGAATTCAATAAGTTCATATGAATCCTTATAATAATCCCTCTTATATTTATCAGCTGCTATACTGCTGCCTTCATGCCCATTCATCATAATAATCTCCATTCTTCCTCTTTTAAAATTATTTTTTTCGTCTTATATATCGTGTTATAAAATAATATGCACTAATGGCAGCTATTGCAATCACTATTATGATAGCTGCCCTTGCTGCCTCACTGATTCCACTAAAAAGCACTCTTCTTCCAAACTTAAAACCAGGCTTTTCTTCCTGTCTGGCATTATCATTAACTCCTTCAACAAGTTCCCCAGACGATACACTGACTGGATTATTTTCCTTTGTTTCTGATATAGCAGAGGCTTCATTGCTCTCATATGGATTATCTACTGTATATAGCTTTCTTTCATAGTTTTCAGGCTTAAGCACCTGTGTATAATCATATATCTCATTTCTTGTAAAATTATCTGTGTTATCCCTTGATGTTGTATACACATTCATTCTTTCTCCTGCTAATGCCCTGCAATATGCCCTTCTGTCTGCATTATCTTCAAAGAATGTTATCATGCCATTAATTGTATTGCCTGCTATATCGGCAACATAGCTTCCTGATACAGGATATAATATATAAAGTCCTGCAATTCCGCCAGAGTGTACATAGCCTCTTTCTGATATATAACCATCTATGTTTACTGTACAGTCCTTAACATCTATATAACCGTCTGCATATATGCCACCCATAAACTGTTCGTCTCTGTCTGTAACATCCGGGTCTGCATCTGTACATACAAGCGTTACATCTGATGTCGTATTTTCTATAAGTCCATTTCCAAAGCCGGCTATGCCTGCTGTTCCCCACATTTTAGAAGCTGAGGTAAGAGCTGCATACGAAGCTTCCACCTTACAGTTACTTATAGTTGTATTGTTCATGTATCCTGCAAGTACAGCTGCAAATATACTTTTTTGTGTCTGTTCCTGCTGCCCTCCAAGCTCTATATATGCTCCTGTTATATTAAGGTTACTTATAACCGCTCCATCTGTTATTCCAAAAAAACCTGCAAAATATGTATCATATTCCTTAAGATTGCCATCATATGTCTTAGCTGTAATATCTGTAACAGTATGTATGTCCATATTGTATAAAGTATGTCCATTACCATCAAATGTACCATTAAAATTCCATGGTTTCCAGCCATCTGCTCCTGCCATTGACATATCTATGTCAGACATAAGAATATAACTTCCATCTGTGTGCGTAGATGCTTCTAAAAGATCGTTATATGTCTTTATCTGTAATGCCTCACTGCTTTTGTCTGTAACATTTTCCTGTGCTGCATATGCCTTATTCACCATAGATACTGATACACCCGGTATTTTCCCTGATATTCCAGCATTGCATAATACAAATATAGCAGCGGCCACACATACTATTGTTTTCTTTATAAGACTGTCTGCCTTGTTCTTCATCTTTCTTTAATATCCTCCCATTATTCACTTTTGCTTTTCACTTTATAATTGTACTACTTTTCACAATTCTGTCACTACTTTTTATTCTTTTAGCTTTGTCACTTTTAGCACTATCATTTTTAACTCTGTCTCTTTTAACTCTGTCATCATAAAAAATAATACGAAGAAATGCTTTGTATAAACCAAACACTCCTTCGTACTATTTATTATTCCTGTCCAAGCTTATATTTTTCTTCAAACTCATCTACTGGTATAGGTTTTGAGAAATAATATCCCTGAAACATCTTACATCCCATCATGCTAAGCATATCTAGCTGGCTTTTCTTTTCCACACCTTCTGTTATTACCTTCATTCCAAGCTTATTAGCCAGTTCTATTATACTTTCAAGTATATCCTGGCCCTTGACTTCATTCTCTGAGGCACGTAAAAAGCCCATATCAATCTTAAGTACATCTGCACTTATATCCTTCAACATATTAAGCGAAGAATAACCACTTCCAAAATCATCAATCTCTATATCAAATCCATAATCCTGAAGTTTTTTAATAATAAGGATATTCTTATCAAGATCTGACATAAGTGCTGTTTCTGTAATCTCAAGCTTAAGAAGTTTCGGACTTATATCATATTTTTCTACAAGGCTTGTAAATGTTTCATAAACATCTATAAGATAAAAATCTTTTGTAGATATATTAACTGAAATATGATACTTTTCAATACCACGCTTCTTCCATTCACTAAGCTGTTTAGCTGCCTTATTCCACATATATATGTCGAGTCTGTACACAAAGCCGTTTTTCTCTAATGCATCTATAAATATACCTGGCGAAAGTAACCCTCTCTTAGGATGCTGCCATCTTACAAGTGCCTCTGCTCCATATGGATATCCCTCATAGTCAACCTGTGGCTGCAAAAACATAACAAACTCTTCATTATCAAGTGCCCTGTCAAACTCTCCTATGATTTTTCTTTCCTCTAATGACTTTAACATAAGATGTTCTGTGTAGTATGCAACATTAATCTTATATTCATTTCTTATAGTTTCACCGGCAAGGTTTGCTTTATCGCACATAATACTCACACGTTCATTAACATCCTCTATATCATACACTCCCGAAAATATATGCATATGAAACAAACTATTTTTAAAAGCATCCTGTATTCCACTTATAGCCTTATCAATAAGTTTCTCATCAAATCTGACCTTTGGCATACACATGGCAAAACGGTCTCCACGGAGTCTTGCCGCAACAACTTCTTCATCTACAAAGTCTTTAATGTACTCCGCTTGTTTTCTTAGTATTTCATTTCCTTTTTCCACACCAAACAATTCATTGACAAACTTAAAATCTTTTATGTTACTGCATATGATACAATACTTTGTATCTATGTGTTCCTTTATCATCTTAGCAGTTTCTATATAAAACTGTTCTTTGTTTAAAAGACCTGTCAGCATATCATGTGTTGCCCTGTACTTTTCATACTTAAGCAGTTCAACCTCTTCAGTCCTGTCATTAAAAAGAAAATAATCACATACCTGGCTTTTTTTATCATCGTACGTTCTTTTATAGGCTATCTCATAATACCGCTTACCACTATCGCTGTTAATAGAAGTCTCAAACTTCATACTATCTTTTCTGTTGTCACCTATTTTCTCAAGCCATGCCATGTATTTATGCTCCATGTGTTCATAGTCATAGCCTATATTATACTGCTCTCTTAAAATATCATTACAATAGATACATTTGCCATGAATATCAAAGCATACAATACCACTATTCATATCTTTAATAATAAGCGATAATGTATTCTCTATAAGTTCATTAGGTATATAGCTTAATGTAAGATAATATATGATCATAGACATGAAGCCATATATCAGAGTCGATATATCATATATTGACTGTGACCTTACCGTTGCAAGATCAAGAATAAAACCGACAAATAATGTTATAAATATAACCTCATATCTGAAGCTGTAAAACTTTGATGCCTTTGCTATCATAAATATAAATGATATAAGGATAACTACTATAACAATATAATTATACAAAAAATGCGCACGATAGAAAAATCCATCTTTGACATATTCTATTATTATATCACTGTTAGTTATTTCTGATATCGTAAATACCTTGTGTGTCCATACGTTAGCAATCATAACAAAAGAATCTACTGCTGAAAATAATATCATTACTATCTTTACTGCACGGATTTCTTTAAACAATCCTGTATAATACTGCGTATAATACATAAGCAAAATCACAAGCCAGTCATAACATGCAAGCTCTGCTCCTTTGCAGAGTGTTGTCACCTTAATATCCGGATAAAAAGCATATAACCAGAAAAATATTCCGCATACAAAAGCAACTGTCTCATAATACAGAACAATTTCTGCAAGCTTTCCTTTCTTACCAAATGACTTAACCGCACATATTCCCATAAGAACAATCTCTATTATAATCAGAAGACTATACATAAATTTCATAATGTTCTTCTCCCATTTGTAAAAAATTAAACACGTTTTTATAATAATTATTATACATATATATGGAAATTTTTGCAATTTTTATTCACTTTAAATTTAATAACGTATCAATTCATTAAATATCTCTATTGCATATCTGTCCGTCATACCAGATATATAATCTATAATTGCCTGGGCATATATAAGTTCTGTTTCAAACAATCCATATATTCTGCGGTTCTTATATTCCTCTTTTAGCCTTCCTTCCAAAGCTTCATCCTGACAGGTATCCGGATATAGCCTTGAATATACATCATTATATATCTCTGATGGAGTATCAGAATATATAAGAAGATGTTTCACAAAATTTTTAATAAGCTGTGGATATGATTTTTTTCTTTTTAAAAGCCTGTATATTGTGTTTACTCCGTCTGTTGAATCATAAGATTCCATAAGTGTATCATATATGCTTCTTATGATTAATGCTGCATAGTTACGATATACATTAAACTTTGGATTCATATATATAGTTTCATAGTTAAACTTCTTAATAGAATTGAGCATTTCGTTGTGTTCATCACTAAGTCTTATTCCTGATTCCGGTGTACTGTTAGCACATATGCTTGTTATAAAATTATGTATTATAACTGTTGTATTTATTGTTTTCACCCCATATGTTCTGGATATTTCCATAAGTTTTTTTATATCTGAATCCTCTATGAACTCCATACGGATGGCATCTTCTATATCCCTTCCCAGATAAGCTATCTTATCTGCTATTTTTACTACACATCCTTCCCATGTATAAGCCTGATATTGTCCTGATATTTTAAATGTATCAAGGTCTATTTTTTCTTTTCTTGGCTTGATTCCGTTTTCATCAACTTCACCACAGTGTGAGATTATTCCATCCCTTACCGCATATGTGAGATTAAGATTCTGGTAATTTTTATTATTATCCTGAAGCAGTTCTATCTTATCTATCATTCTTAAACTGTTTCTCTCGTGCCAGAAGGCATCTAGTCCAAGCTCGTTACGAATATTGGTAAGTTCAACTTCTCCCTCGTGTCCGAATGGAGCGTGTCCAAGATCATGTCCCATAGCAATAGCTCTTGTAAGATCAGTGTTTAAGCCAAGAAATTTTGAGATTGTACAGCTTACCGATTCAACATGTTGTACATGCTCCATACGTGTACATATATGATCATTATCTATATTAAAAAATACCTGTGTTTTATGCTTCAATCTACGATATGCAAGCGAATGAAGTATACGTGTGTAATCACGCTCATATTCAGAACGTATATCATCCTTGCGCTTATATAATGGTGCCTGCCTTTCTATGTGTCTTTCCCAGTCTGCATTGTTTTCGTTGGATGCATAATCTTTAAATACATTTCTCTCCATACACACCTCCCAATGAACATATTCACTATTTTAAATTCACGATTATAATGGATAATTTTATATTATGGCTATTCCAAAAATATGTCAAATACATTTTAACAATTATTTTTTTAGATTGTATATAAAATGTGCCAGAGATTAAATATATAATCTAATCTCTGGCACATAAACTTAAAGTTTAAATATTTTTAATCAAAGCTGCTTTAATTATTCTCATAATTAATGCTTTCATTATCCCTCAATAGCAATTCTTTTTGTAGCTTCAACCTGCTTAGCTTCTTTCTTAGGAATAGAAAGTCTTAGTATACCACTTTCATACTTAGCCTTTATATCTTCCTGTGTAAGAGCATCACCAACATAGAAGCTTCTGCTCATAGCACCTGCATAACGCTCTTTTCTGATGTACTTACCTTCTTTATTCTTCTCTTCCTTATCAAGTCCCTTAGCAGCACTTATTGAAAGATATCCGTTATCAAGCTGTACATTTATCTCATCCTTCTTAAATCCAGGTAAATCAATATCTACTTCATAACCTGAATCTGTTTCCTTAACATCTGTCTTCATCTCATGGCTCGCATGCTTACCATATAAAGCTTTGTCAACCTCTGGAAATCCAAAGTCCATCCAATCATCGTTAAATAAGTTTTCTCCAAAAATACTAGGCATTAACATAAGTCATCTCTCCTTTTTAATAAACTATCTGTTCGGCTGAACCTTTCGTTCATTCGGACCTGATATAACAACTCTGTATCAAATCCAAAGGATTACATATTCATCTGAACTATTACCTTGTTTTTTGGAACATCAGGTAAAGGATATTAACTATTCAATCTCTTAATTCTTTAACTCCTCTTCCTTTGTTCTGACTATGTTATAGTCTTTATTGTTAGCAATGTAAAGAGGTGAGTGCTAAAGTTTATAATTTGTTAATAATTAAGATACCAGTGGTACATGTTTATATAAGCAGCTTTGTATATGCTGATTTATATAAGACGGTTCACATCAGCTGTATATTATGGTATGCTTTTATCAAAGTCGTGGATTTTTGACTCAGACATCTATTTATATTCATCTGGGGATTTGATGCCTGTATGCTGCCAATCAGGCCAATGGCAGCAGATTTCCACATATGGCAGATGGGGGACTTTAATTATGAAAAATATCAAACAAGTGAAAACAGTTATAATATCAATAATTATGGTTATTATAGCATATGGAATTATGCAATATATGGGAATAACCTGCCCTATAAAATATATAACAGGAATATCCTGTGCTGGCTGCGGTATGACACGTGCATGGATTGCTTTACTTCATTTTGATGTTAATACCGCATTTATGTACCATCCACTTTTTTTCCTTCCACCAGTTGCACTCATAATATTCCTGCTAAGAAAAAAGCTTAACAAAAAACTGTATTATACGCTTTTTGCAATCATTCTTGCCGCATTTATAATTGTATACATATACAGACTATTTAACTGCCACAATGGTATTGTTGTATTCGAGCCTCAGAATAACATAATACACCGCATATTTGATAAGATAGCAATAAAAAAGCAGCCAGCACTTTTTAACTAATGCGATATGTACCCAAAATCCTGGACACATATTTATAAGTTAGGCGGACATCATGGATGCTTCTCTGTATTTTACTGGAGGCATCCATTCTGTTTTTACCTGAATCCTTTTGTTATTATAATAATCAATATATTCATCTATAGCAACTGCAAATTCTTCAAAGGATGCATAGTCTTTTTCGAATCCATAATACATTTCTGTTTTTATTCTTCCAAAGAATGTTTCCATGATGCAGTTATCGTAACAATTCCCTTTTCTAGACATAGATTGAATTATTCCGTGTTCCTGTAGCCGTTTTCGAAAATAAACATGTTGATATTGCCATACTTGGTCTGAATGGAAATCAAACCGTTTACAGACGAAAACTTATCAAAGGCTTTATCAAGCATTCTTTTTATCTGTTCCAAATTAGGACTTAGCGCCAAATCGTACGAGATAATCTCATTTGTATTCATATCTAAAATGGGAAAGAGATAGCACTTAGTAGAAAAATCCCTATTTATTACGTTGTCGGCCACCTTGCCCACTTCGCCTTTATAAGAATGATATTTTTCTTTTGGACGTTTTCCTAATAATCCAGCATCATGCATAAGACGTTGAACTCTCTTGTGATTCACGTCGTAGCCACGATTCTTTAATTCCATATAAACTCTACGCACGCCATATCTGCCTTTGTTTACTAAAAATATTTCTTTAATAATTATAAGTAATTCTTCGTTTCGTATAGCAACTAAATCCGTTTTATTAATTTCAAAATAGTATGTAGATTTAGCCATATTCATAGCTTTTAATAGATGTTTTAGTTGATATCCTTTTTCTCTGAGTTCTTTGATAATCGCTGCTTTTTCGCCTTGAGTAGCGCAGCTTCCTTTTCTTCTCTCAAGGCGATCTCTTTTTTTATTACTTCATTTTCAGCTTTTATATAAGCATTTTCAGCACGTAGACGAATCAACTCTTCGTATTCGGATTCTTCTAATTCGTGAGGATTATTAATGTTCATTTTTTCCATTGTGGGCTCCTTTGGTTTCCGACCTTTCTTTCGGTCTACAAGTCCATTATAACCCCATATTTTATATTTGCGAATCCATTGAGCAAGTAATCCTGTGTTTATACCTACGTCATAAGCAACTGAGGAAATAGTAGCCCCGGCGATAACCTGTGCAACAAGTTCATATTTTTCTTCTGGAGCCCATTTTTTATTTTTGCCGTGATGTTTTAAACAATCAGGAGAGTTTGCTTTTTCCAAATGGTGCCATTTAACAATCATGTCATGAAAATTCTTTAGGTTTGTGATGTCTGCTGGTGGTTCAATCCATTTCCCTTGCCTGTATAGTTCGACTGCCTTTCGTTTGAATTCGTAACTGTAACGCATAAAAATACCCCTTTCACTGGATGTCCAGTAAAAGGGGTACATATCAAAACTTGGCGGTTACTTTTGTAATCTACTATTTCAGGCTAACCATCTATCGGTAGCACTTTTATATAAATATACTAACATTCAATCTCTTCCATGTCAAACATATATTCTTTTTTAATAGTCTACCTTGCCAGTCAATGACTGAATTAAATATCCTATATGTTTTTTACACCAGCTTACTCTGCTTTTGCATCCGAAACACTGACCTTATGGTCATACCATTTTCCTTTTGTTCCGATCAGTGCAAGGTCAAACTCCTGATCTAATGCTTCTACCGGAACGTCAAAAGCATAAACTTCCTCTTTGGAACCATCAGAGTATGTAACTTCTTCTGTTGTTGGCTGGATCAGTTTTGCTCCATCCTTCTGTGCATCTTCTGCAGTTCCTAAGAAAAGATTTACAATGTTCTGGGATGGCATCACAATGTGAAGTGTCATTTTGCCATCCTTTACCATAAGTGTTCCACGTCCGTCATAGACTTCGTTCACATGAAACATACCGCTGTCAGTGTCGAATTTTGCAGAATATGTTCCGTCTGCAAGAGCTTCACTCTTACTTGCGGAAGAAAGCATAGCAGAACCGAGGGATTCGATGGCTGCTTTTGTATGGGCTGCATAAATCTGCTGGATAGCATCGATTCCGCCGAGTCCAGCGATCTGGCAGTCAACGCTTTCAAAGTTACCGCTTGCAACAAACTGGCTCTTCCAGGAATCATCATCATCGCCAGCCATATCGTTGTTGGCGTGATCTCCGGCTACGACCATTAAAGGACGAAGGATCACTTTTGTGTATCCTGCTTCTTTTACTGCTGCGATCACGTTCTCACATGCTGTCTCTTCCGGCTCACCTTCTACTGTTCCGATGAATACGTTGTCATAACCTAATTTTTCCATCTGGGCAGCCATCTGGCTGTAGCTTACTTTTGCAGTATGGGAAGTACCATGTCCCATGAATACAAATGCTGTACCATCTTCTTTTGCTGCCTTTAAGGAATCAAAACCTGCTGTCTTTACTGCCTCTGCTGTGATAGCTTCTGCAACGGCTGCTTTATCTTCATTGACAACAGTTGCATCACTTCCAACTTCGCCAAGTAACGGTTCAGCGATCGTAACTGTCTCAAATTTATCTTTGTATCCGTCTAATGCATCTACGAGTTCATCATACTCTGCACCATGCATTAAATGAGTTGGCTGTACAACGAGATTTTTTACACCATTCTCTACTGCTCTGTCGAGTGCCTGTTCTACATTGTCAATTTTTTCACCATCTCTTGCCTGTACATGGTTGATGATGATCTGTGCTGTGAAAGCTCTTCTTACAGACCAGTCCGGATTTGCTTCCTGCAGTGCTTTTTCCACACCACCGATATCCTCTGCCCTGCTGTCATTGAAGGATGTACCAAAGCTTACAACTAAGAGCTCGTTCTCACCAATTCCGTCCTCATTCAAAGGATCATCCTTGGATGCATCTCCTGTATCTCTTCCGAAGTAATCCGGATCTGCATTTTCTCCCTCGACCAGCTCTTTCTGAGCGTCTGTCAATTTGTCCCATGCTGCTTTTGCTGCTGCACACTGCTCATCTGTGTTCTCATTTCTGGTCTGCACATAGATGGCATCGATGAGTGTTGCAACTTCGTCTGCTGCGGCCTGATCATCGACCTCTTCACTCTCTGTCTCAGCAGCTGTTTCTGTCTGTGGCTGTGTTGTCTCTGTCTCGTTCTTACTTCCGCAGCCTGTAAAAAGAGCTGCTGTCATTGTAAACGCAAGAACAAGTGCAAGTGTTTTTTTCTTCATTTTTTTCTCCTCTTTGTGATTTACTTCTGCTTCATAGAGATCTGTACACAAAGAAAAATTTATTATCCAATCCTTACGGAAACAGACAATAAAAAACTCCGGTCAGATGTCCTGAACGGAGTAAAAAGTCAATGAAAATCAGGCTTTTTGTCAGAAAGCCCTCTAAACAGTACGACCAATTACTCGTGATCTGGGAATTCATTTCCCTGTACCAGACGATTGGCAGGTTTCCTGGCTGAAAGATCCTCATACAGATTCTGCCTTCCCAGTGCCATGCACCAGTGGCTTTCCATGCGGAAAAAGAATCTGCACTCCCTTATCACAGTGACGAGATCGTACAGGAATCACACCTGTTTCCCTTTTAACCAGTCTGGTCTTAACAAAACCGGCTGGCACCAACTGTCTTCTCTATGAAACTGTCATTTTTTTACGCTTCCACACCGCATGAATGATATAGCGGTCTAAAGCCTTATCCATGTTAGCACACCCATGTTTTTTTTGCAATCTCAAATGTGTTTTTCTGTTCTTTCCAAAAACCATTCCACAAACTTTGGATCTGACGGATAATACAGATGTGGAAAGCCCCAGAAATGATCGTCCGATGCATGAATGCACTTCCAGCTTCTTCCGGTCACCGGTTTTGTGGCAATGCAATCCTCTCCATTCGCTGTGCTGTCAAAATAGTGGAACTCATGCGCCTTTATTTTTTCCGGTTCCGGTCTTTCCGCTGTACCCTTCTCCGTAAGCCCTTGCGGCAGTTGTACTTCCACATAACCAAAACGTACCAGTTTTCCCGTGTACTGACACTCTGCCGGGATCACACCTGCCATTTGATAAGTTGTTCCCTCCCTGTCTGTGAGCGTGTCATGCAGATACATAAATCCCCCACATTCTGCCAGGGAAGGTAACTGCTGTTCCAACGCTTCTTTGATCGACTTTCGCATACTCTCATTTTCCGCAAGCTGTTTGGCATATAATTCGGGATAGCCGCCGCCTAACAGTAAGCCGTGGATGTTGTCTGGAAGCGTTTTATCATGCAGCGGTGAAAAATAGACCAATTCTGCACCATAATATTCCAACATTCTTAAGTTGTCACGGTAATAAAAACAGAATGCTTCGTCTTTCGCCACTGCAATGCGGGGCGGTATTATATTTGTACCGGAGTTCTCTCTATCATATAATTTATTTTTTCCACTGGAAATTGCCTGAGAAAAAATTGTAACTTTCCCAGAATACGCTTTTTCTTCTAAATTTTCTTTTTCTTCCGGCTTTACTTCTTCTGTTACTGTTTCTTCTTTTTCCCACAAAGCACTTTCCGCAATCCCGATCATCGCATCGACATCCACATATTTTTCCAACAATTGTCCGGCTTTTTCCAGCTGAAAATTCAGTTCTTTCATTTCTTCCGGCAGAATCAATCCAAGATGTCTGGAACCTAATGTCAACTCTTTTTCATTTGGAATACATCCCAGTGCTTTTATCGAAAGTTCTTCTTCGATCAATGGTGCAATGGTATCAAAAAACATTTTACTTGTCCGGTTTAGGATCACACCTTTGATCAGCTTCTTCTCATCATATTGTAAGAATCCTGCAATAAGCGGAATCACAGATTTTCCCATGCCACGCGCATCCACTACCAGAATAATCGGGACATCCAGTGTCTTAGCCACATGGTAAGAAGAACCTTCCTCCCTGATACCGCCAAGTCCATCGTAAAGTCCCATAACACCTTCTAACACTGCGATATCATGCCCCGGTAGTTCCATCTCATACAATGCCTGTATTTGTAATGCATCCGAAAAAAATGTATCCAAATTTTTGGATGGAATTTTTAACACCTGTTCATGAAACATCGGATCAATATAATCCGGTCCGCATTTACAGGAAACAACATTTTTCTGCTGTAAGATATCTTTCATCTTTTTTTGTGTTTTGCCTAACGCAATAATTTCCTGGAATAACTTCAGATAATCTTTTTCTTCCGCAACTGCAAAGCAAAATACCAAATATACGATATTTCCTTCCGTAAATTCGATTCCTTCTGGGCACATTACAAGACTTAATCCATCTTTGTAGACATGTGCCTCTTTCTTTCCTGCATGCGCTAAAGCAATTCCTTTACTGATAATAATATAATCACCATATTCTTTTACATTTTCTACTGCTTTTTTTCCGTAATCAGAACCAACACAGCCCTTTTTCTCTAAAATATCAGCTGCTTGTAAAATTCCTTGTTCCCATGTTATTTTTTCTTGTTTTATCATAATTTTTGATGGGTCTAGCATCTGTGCTAAAATACTTTTACCAGTACTTTGAATCTTTGTTTCCATCAATGAATAAACCTCATCAAAAAACTCATCTCTCTTGCTAGCATCTAATTTTTCAAGAAAAGTCTTCATAACATCCAAAAAATTTTGTTCTACATAGCGACTTTCATTTTCTGATTTATTTTCTTTTCTACCTAATAAAAATGCAATATTCTGTATCGCATTAATATCATTCATTGTTAGCTGTGCCTGCACTTTTACGCATGGGACACTTTCTGATCTTACGTTTACCGTTGAGATCACAAAATCAATCTTATTGCTCTTTAAAAATTCCTCAACGTCTCTACTTGGTATCACTGCGGCAACTCTAAAGTCAAAATAATTTTTAACCTGCGCCTCTAGATATTTTCCTGTTGCCATACTTCCTGGACATACGATCAATACTTCTAATAGATTTAAATATTCAAGATTTCGAACAAAAGCCGCGCATATATGAATCATGATTGATTCTTTCATCTCTTTTGTTAATGGATATCCTAAATATCTCTCTAAAATAATACTGTTTTTTTCAATTGTTTTATCCAAAATTCTTTAAATCCTTCACAATGATTCCATAAAT
>OGKW01001194.1_pt1 | contig 16266 bp, 11 predicted proteins | sample 1572601 | NCBI WGS metagenome assembly OGKW01 (sample SAMEA2581875, study PRJEB24529) | metagenome | biome: Human gut stool | place: China | collected 2011
CACAGAGGTGCAGTTCTCCCCTCTTGCGATCTCCACCTCTGTGCTGCCGCCATATCCTTCATTTGCAACGGTAACCGTATAAGTTCCCTCCGGGATCTCCAGCTTCATATTGTGTGTGATCTGTGCAAAGATCTTACTTCCCACCTGAATAAAACTTCCCTCAAATACGGATGTATTCTTTAACTCCAGAGTTCCCTGTCCGGTAGTGACGGATACGGATAATATTTTTGTTCCGATTCCAACGACACGGATCTCATCTTTTTCGTTCAGGTCGGACAGACGGATTTTTTCTCCATTCGATTCCACGAACAAATCTGCGTCATACGAATACTTGGAATCCGCAATTTTGAAAATCCCACGCTCTGTATCTACCGAATATTTTGTGATATCCGAATATTCCCAGACTTCATCCGCGATCTGTGCCTGCAAGAGCCGTCCTTCGCCATCTTTTTTTCCAATATGGATCACCCTGCCCGGCTCAAAATCCATCGTTGTTGCACTGTTTCCGTATTTATCCAGAAAGTCTGTAGACAATGAATAAACATACAGATACTGCTTTCCTGATGCAAGCTGCTTTAAATTCAACTGTTCATTGGTCATGTCATTGCCAATGATCAGATAGAGATCGGTTCCGATCGATGTCTCCGCCCCTGCGCCCTCTGCTTCCTCAGTATCTGCCACTGTCTCTTTCGCCGGATTATAATACTGTGCAGTCGAGACCGGTCTTGTCTGCTGTCCACAACCCGCTAATAAAATCATACTTAAAATAATGCTATAATACATGTATCTTAATTTTCTCAACGTATCACCTCTTATGTAAATTGCGAAACTCATCAAAGCGTAAATAGAATTGTGAAAAAAAAGTTTCGCTGTTACCTAATTATATCCCATTTCCCACTTTCCCTGCAAGCGTCTGCAAAAAATGCTCCCTCGCCCCCTCCTGTGTGATCACCTTGCTGAGTTTTTCGGTGTTTCTGCCGGAAAGCCAGGCTTTGTGGGACTGGCTATAATGATTTGCAATTTTCCAGAATTTCTCGGGGTATGCAAGGTAAAAATACAGATAGGACAATTCCTGTGGTTTTAGTTTCCGCACGGAATCATATGCCCCGATCAGCTCCATTCCAAGCGATGTGTTCCAGTTATTTTTTTCCATCATCTTCCGGACAAAATTCGAGAGGTCACTCACCCGGATCTGATAGGAAAAATTGAGGAAATTGACGACCGCCACGCCCTCTCTGGAAAAAACGACATTGTGCTGATTATAGTCGCCATGACAGAATCCGGTCAGTTCTTCACAGATCTCCATATTTTGCAGCTGCTCTGTGACAGCCTGTGCCTTTTCAAAAAAACCTGCAAACTGGCGCATGAACATTTCTTCAAACTCATTTTTCTGTTTTCTGCCACGGATATAATTGCGCACCTGCCGCAATTCACGGTTATGTTTTTCATAAAGCAAAAGCAGGGCGTTAGGATTCATTTTTACAAACTCAGGCACCTCGTCCGGATACTGTTCAGTTGCATTATGTAAACCAGCGAGCAGTCTTACCGCATACACCATGTCCTCCCTGCTCTTCGTATCGCACTCGGCTCCACGGAAAACTGACAATAACAGATAATTCTGTTCCTCTTCGTCCCTGGCAAAAATTTCCCCTTCTTTTGTATAAAAGATCTGCTCTGCCACAATATTCTGCTCTTTCAGGAAATCAAGCATTCCAGCCAGAAATTCTGCACGCTCCACAGAGCCCCTATACTCCTTCAGTGCGCGCATTCCGAGATCTGTTTCACACAAAAAACAGTCTCTTCCCTTCGAAATAGACTTTACCTCCATCTCATATTGTTCTGCTATCTGTTCCGGCCTGATATACATGAAAATCCCCTCCATACGATGAATCTGCGATAAGAGAGCAAAATGCTCTCCTGCCGTGTCAATTCATCATATGTGAGGGGATGCGATATTATGAACCTGTTCCATTAATTTTTCTTTGGTGTTGTCCTCCGGGTGTTCCAGCACATGCTCCAAAAGCTGTTTCAGCGTCTCGCCGATCGCCTTTCCCGGCTGCATTCCATCTGCGATCAGATCCGTTCCCGTAACCGCAAGTTCCTTTATGGAAAGGCACTGCCGCTTCGCCATGATCTGCTCATATATTTCTTCGTATTCCTTTAAATACTCTGCTTTTTCCTCCCGCCTGTATGCACTCTGCGCCAGCATGTCCGCTCTTTTTACTGCAAAAAGCCGCGGATACTGATCCACACCGTTCCGGTAGATTGCCCTGCGGACCGTCCGCTCCTGCAAAGGCGGATTATCGTCGTGGCATAAGATCAGTCTGCATACCCGGTCGGTTGTATCATTGTCAAACTTCAGCCGCCGCAAAATCTTCCTTGCCACAAGACTTCCTTCCTGCGGGTGTCCATAAAAGTGATCCACGCCATGTTCGTCCGTGGTTCTGCACATCGGTTTTGCCACATCATGTAACAGCATTGTAATACGCGCCACTTTATCTGCCTGTATCTCCATCAGGGCATGCAGCGTGTGCTCCCCCACAGAATAGCAGTGATGCGGATTATTCTGCGGTGTTTTCATCATCTCGTCAAATTCCGGCAGAAAAACTGCGGTAAGTCCTGTCTCATAGGCCGTGCGCAGCAGTTCCGGATGTCCGGACGTGAGAAGTTTTACCATTTCGATCTGAATACGTTCTGCACTCACTTTTGCAATGTTTGGTGCCAGGGAAACAATCGCCTCTCTTGTCTCATCTTCAATAGAGAAGCCAAGTTGCGCTCCAAACCGCACTGCACGCAGCATACGAAGCGCGTCCTCCGTAAAACGCTCCACAGCAGCTCCCACGCACCGGATCACACCGCGCTCTAAATCTCCCACACCATCAAACGCATCGACCAGCCCATCCTTATCATTGTAAGCCATGGCATTGATCGTAAAATCGCGGCGCTTCAGATCTTCTAACAGATTGGAAGTAAACTGTACCTCCTTAGGATGCCTTGCATCCTCATATTCCCCGTCTATACGGTATGTGGTCACCTCGAATCCCTCATGTTCAAGCATCACGGTAACCGTTCCATGCTGGATCCCAGTATCTATGGTATGTCGGAATAACTCTTTTACCTGTTCCGGTTTTGCTGATGTCGTGATGTCCCAGTCCATAGGAATCCGTCCTAACATCGTATCACGGACGCACCCACCTACAGCATAGGCCTCAAAGCCATGCTGTGTCAGTGTGTCAATAATATAAGTTACTTTCTCAGGTAAAACGATTTTCATATACGATAGGTTCCTTTTGTCGTTGTTTTGATCGAATATAACAGATCATCCGCCCTCTTGATCATCTCTGTCATATCATTTTCCGTACAGATATGGTCTCCGGCTGCAATACCGATGGAGCAGGAGATCTGATGCTGTTTATCGATTGAGAATGACTGTCCGAGTTTTTCACTGATCTCCGCCGAAAATCCGTCTGCCTCATCAATAATCTGATAGATACGCTCTGCCTTTTCTTTGAAAATATCCCTGTCATCTGTATAAAGGAAGATCAGGAACTCATCCCCGCCATAACGGCACACAAAACCATCTTTTCCACAGACTTCCGTAAAAATATCAGCCATTTTGATCAGAACGAAATCGCCCACATCATGTCCGTACGTATCATTATAGTGTTTGAAATTGTCCAGGTCAATAAACATCACTCCCAGCTTTGGTTTTCTTTTTTCCCCTGCGATCTCTTTCAGAAGTGCGTCTAATTTGCGGTAGAACCCTTCACGGTTATAGCACCCTGTCAGCTGGTCTGTAACTGCCGACATATACAGTTTTGTATTCATCTCATAAATCTTGTCATAGGCATCAAGCCTGTTCAATGCGTAACGCACCTCACGGAACAGAAGCTGATAAAAGTTCAGATCGTCCTCATCAAGCATATAACGGTTCACCGAGGAATGCCAGTTATCCTTCATCAGCACATAGGTGATGACAATATTCTCGATTTTTGCGTTGTTAAAAAATGGGATCGCCACCATAGAACACACATCTTCATCACCAAAAATCGATGTGATATCCTGATGTTCAGAATAATTGCTGCTGATCTTGGAGATCACAAATCCACCCGCATTTTTCCGCATGGATTTTTCCATGATCTTCATGATCTCCGGCGTCATCTCTTTCTCTGTGTCATTGTAAAGTACCTGCGGCACCCTCTCGCTATAGCGGATATAGACTGCCCGGTCGACGTCAAAATGATTTAAAAATGTCTTCATGACCATATTGAGCATCTCTTTTGCAGTGATACCATTTACATCGATCAGTTTCTGCCAGATAGAAATAAAGTCGAGCTGTTCTTTCTTACTCTTATATGCCCGCTCCACGCTCTCCTGCTTTAACAGATCCTCGATTTCCCTGGTTGATAATTCCTCACAGTCGTCATCTACCGGTGGCAGAAGATCTTTCATATCCTCCGCGTACTCATGGAACATGATACGATGTGTCTCTTCATACTGTTTTAAAATAAACTCTTCCTGCTCATAAAGGATCTCTTTTCCTGCATTCCTGAAGCATTCCATCCTGTTCCTTCGGAACAGCACATAACAGAAAAACTGGTTTCCCTCTGCTCTCTTTAAATAAATATCTGCCTGCTCATATAATTTTAGCGCCTCCTCGTTGTCTCCGTCATGCTGTGCTAATAATGCCTTGGAAAACGTATAGAGGAACATATCATCATCTGCCTTTGCGTAGTCATGCACAGTGGCGAGGTTGTTTTCTGTCTTTTCCTTCTCGAAAATATAATTCAAAAACTGGCGGCAGCTATACAGATACCGCTCACAGTTAAAACGGTTTCCCTGCAAAATGGAAACCAGAGCAAACAATCCGTACAGTTTGGACAGATTGCAGACACGCAGACTGTTCAGATGCAGCTTTTCAATCGCTTTCATACACTGTGTCAGGTATTCCTGCGCCTTGTCATACTGCCCCAGCATAACGCAGTTCAATGACATATTATAATGTACTTCTGCAATATCCTCCGGCTTTCTCAGTTTACATAATATCTTAATTGCCTTGTTGTAATAGCTCTTGGCTCTCTCATTTTCTCCCATTGCGCATAAATTATACGCAATACCGGAATAGATCCTTCCACCCTCCACGCTGTCAACATCTTTCATCGCCTCATAGGTACGGATCGAATATAACAGGGAAACTTCGTACTCGCCATTTGTGGATGCTATCATGATATTTTTCCGGTATGCAATGCTGATAAGCTGCTCATTGCCAATCTCTTTTGCCAGCGCAACGCCCTTGGAAAAATAAATCAAAAATGCTTCCGACCGGTACGCCTTTGCCACGATCTCCGGTTTATTGTCGTATGCATAAATATAAATATGCGCCAGATGATTTTTGTAATGGTACGCATTCAGCTTCTCGATCAGTTTATCGCTGATCTCAATATCCTGGGCACAGAAGAAAATATTGCACCAGCCGGACATCTGGTTCTGCGCTTTTAAGAGTTCCGCACGGAACACTAAAAAATCATCCCCAAGCGCTTCTCCGCACTCCTTTGCCTTCTGTACATAAATCATGGCTTCCTCTAACTTTCCAAGATACATGTAAGAAGTTGCCATCCAGAAATTATAATAAAATGCTCCCTCTTTCTCCTGATCCTGCAGTTTTTCCAGATCTTCGCAGGATTCCAGAGCCTTCGCAATATCTCTTTGCAGTACCGACACCATAATCTGTAACAGCAAAAGCTGATAATGCTTTTTCTCAGAAATCGTAAAGTTATCAAACTTGATCCGGCGCTCAATCTTGCTCAGATGATGGTCTGCCTGGTCAAAATCCAGAAAGTATACCAGATTATTCAGTTTCCGATAGCCATCGTCACTCTCATAATCAGAGTAATAGTCCATGACATCCGGTTCCATGTTCCTGCCTGCATTTCCGATATGGTACACCATGTTCCGGTCATCCATACTCTCACAGATTGCATCCCACTCTTCATGTGCAAATTCCGGAATCGACTGCACATCATTGACTCCCAAGACAATGCCGATATTTTTATTCTTTGTCTGAAGCAGTCTGTTGGTAAGCTGCATGGTACTTTTCGAAGCCAGCTGAAAGCGGTTCAACACAATGACGACCGGACGGATCTCTGATAATTTCTGAAGCATCGTCACGATCGAATTGCGCATGCGTTCCTGCTCATACTCTACCTCATCGATCAGGATCTGTTCCGTTCTCTCGCAAAATCCGTTTTCAAAATAACTTTCAAATACAGGTCTCTGAAGCTTGTAGACATCACATTCTTCCATAAACTCTTCCAGTGTGCCACTGCAATACCTGTGAAACATCTGCCGGATCAGTCCCAGATACGGTTCATAAGCCTCTGCAATCTTGTTATAAGAAAACTCATGACAGGTAAAAAAGATATCTGTCTGGTCCTTATAATGATTGACACTCTCTAAATCCCATATGGAAAAATCATTGCTATACCGCACAAGGATACTGTTATGTTCTACATTCCCAATTCCACTTACAACCTGTTCAATAACCCCGTTATAATACTTATCTATCATACGATTCCCTTTTGCTCCCAAAACACGCTTGCTGTTTTGTCACATTCTATATCCATTACCGGTTATACAATAAAACGTTCCACATTTTTCTGTAGTTTTTCAGCAGAATGATAGGTTGTCTCTGCCTTCTGTTTAATTGCCTCTGCCTCCTGCACAACGTTTCCTACTTTTTCAGCAATATCCGTTGTTCCGGTAGCTCCCTCTGTCGCAGTCTTGCTGACATCGGAGATAGCATCCATCACTCCGTTAATGGATGCGAGCAGCTGCTCCGATGATGCCGAGAAGTCCGTTACAAGAGAATCTACATTGGCAGCATCACTGTTATAGGAATTTGCCATTTCTGCAAATCCTCCAAGACTCTCCACAACATCATTTCCGACAAACTCCAGCAGCCTCTCTGCATCATTTGCAAGATTCTCAACGGCTGCGGTCACATTGCCAGTCACTTCCTGAATATGGGCAACTGCGGCTTTTGACTGCTCTGCCAATACACGGATCTCATCTGCAACAACCGCAAATCCTTTTCCTGCCTCTCCCGCTCTGGCAGCCTCAATGGATGCGTTCAAAGCCAGAAGGTTCGTCTGTCCGGTAATATCCATGATTGATTTGGCAAGAACATTGATCTGATCCACAACCTTAATATCTTCGAGTGCTTTGGTCAGGCTCTCATTAATCTCCTCATGAATCGATCTGGTACGTCTGTCATTTTCGTCTGTATCTTTTTTGATTTTCACAGCACGTTCCCTAATCTCATCTGCCTCGTTAGCGCCATCCTGAGATCTCTCTGCAATACTCTTCGCAGCGCTCTCAATCTCATGTGACATTGCATTTATCTCTTCCGAAGATGCCGCTGTCTCCTCCATACCTGCCGCAAGCTCCTCCGTTGTCGCAGATACATTTTCAATCTGATCATCTAACGCCTGAAGACTCGTATCAATCTCCTGCACCATGCCGGTGATCTCTAATGCTTCTGATTTTACCTCTCCAATCAGTTCCTTCATCTCAGAGCGCATTTTCTCAAGTGAATCTGCCAGTTGTCCAAAATCATCTTTTCTCTTTAACAGATCCTGTTCAAATTCTTTTGAAAAATCGCCCTGCGCTATCTCGTCAATATGGGTAAGACTCTTTTTCAATGGCTTCACAATGCTGGCTGTGATCAGTGTCAGAACTAAAATTAAGATTACTTCCATGACAACAGCGATTCCGATGATCGCCATTCTGCTGTTGGATTCATAGGAAGAAAATTCATTTTTCACACCCAATACGTCCTCATCAATATCGTCCGTGTAGTTTCCGGTTCCAAGTACCCAGCCAAATGATTCGAATGTCATACTTCCAGCGAGACTTAGAGATGGTTCCGTCTCACCCTCTCTCGGGAATACATAATCCGTAAAACCGCCGTCTTCCTGCTTTCCTGCGTTGATGATTGCCTGCATATACGCAAATCCATTGGTGTCCACTGCATCCATACGATTTGTTCCCTCTGTGTCATTGCCGAGAAGGACTACGTTTGTTCCATCATAGGTATCTACCCAGAAATATCCATTATTGCCGTAACGCAGATCACGAATCTGGTCTGCTGCAAGTTTTTCTGCCTCGTCTAAGGTATATTCACCTTTTTCATACCGATTGTAAATGCTCTGGCAAAGAGATATTACATTATCTACCTGTGCCTTGATCTGTTCATCATACGAGGAACGCATATCATTCTCGATAATGTCTAACGCATTATTTCCAAGTCCTGACAGGCTTGTGTTGGAAATGACGGCGCATAGTGCCAGTGCGATCAGTGCAATCACCATTACAATGACTAATTTTGTTCTCACCTTAATATTGTTCATACCCATACCTCTCACTACATCTTTTTTATTTTATGAACCCAATTTTAAATCCTATTTGTATTTTAGCACATTATGCTTATTTTACCACTCTATTTTCGACATTTTTCGTGATTTTATTCTATTTTTCGTTACTGTTCACTCATACTTCGTTCCAGTAACGATTCGCTGACTCATTTCAGTTTTTGCTTCACAAAAGGAGTCTGCTCACTCCTGAATCACTTTCTTACGCAGCAAAACAGCAAGTGTTTTACTGCTGAGTGAACAGTAACTATTTTTATAGCAAAAACGCAGAAGTCCTTTGTAACTCCTGCGTTTCTGTCTCAGATGAGAAATGGATTTCTGATTTCGAACTCCATTTTTTTATGTGTCTTTGGATGTTTAAATCCGATTTTATAAGAGCAGAGTAAAAGACCGTTTCCACTCCGTGTCATTGTCTCTTTAAAATTATACTTCGTATCCCCTACGATCGGGATTCCTGCATTTGCTAACTGTACCCGGATCTGATGATGCCTTCCGGTGTCTAACCGGATCCGGAGAATGGCGTTCGTTTTATTCTGTGCGGTCACTTCATAGTCCAGCCTTGCTGACTTTGCGCCCTCCGTACTTTTAGATACCACTTTTGAAGTGTTTGTTTTTCCATCCCGGAGCAGGTAATCTTCCAATGTACCTTTTTTCTGTTCCGGCACACCGTCTGTCACCGCATAATAAAATTTATCTGCCATTTTTGTCTGCACCTGACGGCTTAAATCCGCCGCAGCCTCTTTTGTTTTGGCAAAAACCATCACTCCGCGCACCGGCTGATCCAGCCTGTGTACCACCCCGATATACGGCTGTTCTCCCTTTCCTGCCCGGTAATTTTTCAGAAGGCTTTCCATGTCCGCCTGTCCTAACCGTTTTGTCTGCGCCGCAACCCCCGCCGGTTTTTCGCAGACAATAACCTCCTCATCCTCATATAAAATATTTATGTTCATGTCTGATGGTCTCCTTTGTTATTTATGTGACATTCCCCTTGCTATTTTTATCTGCTTTGGTTCATTGTAGCATGATTCTTTTGTTTGGGCTACTGTTGCGGAGATTTGAATGAATGCTTTTATTCATTTTTTTAGTACTCATAATATTTAAAATTTTACTATTTTCTCCATTGCATTTTCTGATGTTGGTATGATACAATATTTCAAAGCATATTTTACAAAATCTTCGTGGCTTAAGAGTCATCTGTAATCTAGAAAGCTTTCGGTCAACCGACAATGACCGGGGCAGTTCATTTCGTATCTATGCTTTTATTACCCATTAACCAATTTAAAAGCAGGAAACGGATGAAAACTATTTTTACAATGCTCTATTCTCCTGCCGGAGGCACGATGCATTTATGTGCATCTGCCGTCCACCGTGATAAGGAGGAAAGCCTATGGCAATGCGACCACAAGATCGTTACAAATCAACTACAGCAGGAGCAGTTTCTGCAAATCGCAACTACAAAGATACTGTTTTCCGGATGTTATTTTCAGACAAAAAGAATCTGCTCTCGCTTTACAATGCAGTAAACAGCAGAGACTATACGAATCCGGATGATTTAGAGATTGTTACTTTGGAAAACGCTATCTATATGGGAATGAAAAACGATCTGGCATTTATCATTGACACGAATTTATACCTGTACGAACATCAGTCGACTTACAATCCAAATATGCCACTTCGTGATTTATTTTACATTAGCAGTGAATATCAAAAAATGCTGGATCAAAAATCTTTATACTCATCCAGCCTGCAAAAGATACCTGCTCCTAATTTTATTGAGTTTTATAATGGAACCGACACCCTTTCTGATTACTCTGAGCACAAACTTTCTTCTGCATTTGAGAATCTGTCCGGTGAACCAAAACTTGAACTTATTGTAACAGTCTTAAATATTAACGAAGGGCATAATGCTCTTCTTATGGAACATTGCCGGACATTAAAAGAATATTCACAATATGTTGAAAAATATTCGAAACAATATAATGTTGATGAAGAATTAGTATATGCAGTTATAAAAGCAGAAAGCAATTTTAATTCTAATGCTCATTCTAGCAAAGGAGCAGTTGGATTAATGCAACTAATGGAAAATACAGCAAAAGACATAGCGAAAAAAGCAAATGTACAACTAGTTGGAACAGAAGTAAGACAAAATCTTTTAGATAGTGAAACAAATATAAACTTAGGAACAAAATATTTATCAATACTAATAGAAAAATATCAAAATATCGAAGTTGCAATAACTGCATATAATGCCGGAATAGGAACAGTAGATAATTGGATTGAAAAAGGCATTATAAAAAGTGATGGTTCAGATATTGAAAATATACCATATAAAGAAACTAATAATTATGTAAGAAAAATCTTAAGAGATTACAAAATATATGAAAAGATATATTAAATACTAGACAAATGAAGAAAAATGAAATAAAATATTTAAGTAATAATATAAGAGGAGAACTTAGATGATAGTAGAACAATTAATATTTACAATTATTGCTTTTGTACTTTTTGTTTTTACATTTTTCAAAATGATAAGAAAAAATGAAACTGATTATATAATAGTTTTAATAATACAAGCCTTAGGAATAGCATTCAATTTTGTAGAAGTATTATTGAAAAAAGAATTAAGTCCATTATTAACTATTATTAAATATTTATTTGGAATTTTAGTACCTATTGGAATAATTATATTAGAAAGAAAAAATATTCCATTATTACAAGTTTCAAGTGTATTAAAAGCAAAATTATATGTGAAAATGGGAAATAACAAAAAAGCAAAAGAACAATTAATTAATTTAGTAAGTGTATACCCAGAAAATTACATTGGGCACAAGATGTTGGCAGAAATATATGAATCAGAAGGTGGAATGAGAAAAGCAATTGATGAATATGTACAAGCAATAGACATCAATAAAAAAGACTATGATTCATATTTTAGAGTTGCAGAATTATTAAATAATTTAGATAAAACAGATGAATCTGCAGAAATGTTATTTAATTTATTAGAAAAAAAGCCAGAATATTATAAGGCTACTGAACTTTTAGGAGATATTTTAATATCTAAAGAAATGTATAAAGAAGCAGTAAATATATATCAAAATGCTTTAAGATATAATCCAACAAGTTATGAAATAAATTATAATCTTGGAATTGCATATACAATGTTAAATGATTTCCAAAATGCTAGAGTATGTTATGAAAAGGCTGCGGAACTAAATTCTTTATTATATAATGCAAAATATTCTTTAGCAGAAATTGCATTAATTTATAAAGAATTAGAAGAAGCGGAAAAATACTTTATGCAAGCTGTGGAAGATGAAGAATTAGCAGCAGACAGCTATTATGAATTATCAAAAATCTCAATGATAAAAGGAGATAAAGATACAGCTATAAAATTTGCAAACATAGCAATTGATATAGACTCAGAAAAAATAGTACCAAAAATAAAAAGTGACCCAATATTTATACCTATAATGACAAAAATGGCAATACCATTTAACTTACAAAAAGCTCAAGTAAAAGAAAAATTAGAAGAAAAAGAAATAAAAGCAAAAACACATCTAGAAGATATGTTCGAAATAACAAGAAACTTAAGTTATGATGATATTAGATTATTAAAAAAGAACAAAGAAAATAAAGAAAGTGGAAAAAACATAAATATAGAAAAAGAACAAAAAGAAAGACAAGAATAAAACTAAAACTCATAAAATTCTAAAATTTAAATATAATAATAATAAAATAAAAAATGAAAGAGGGATTTTATGAGTACAAATTTTACTGTTGTTGGTGGAGATTTAAGAATAATCAAATTAGCACAAATGTTGGCTAATGATGGAAATACTATATATGCTTATGGTGTAGAAAAAGCAGAGGAATTAAAAGAAAATGAAAACATAATAATCTGTGAAAAATTATCAGAAGCAATAAAAAATTCAGAAATCATAATAGGACCAATACCATTTTCAAGTAATGGAAAAGACATAAGTTCACCATTTAGTGAAAAAAAAATATCAATAAGAGAGTTAATGCACACAATAAATGCAAAAATTTTAATAGCAGGTAGCATAACTCCAGATGTATATGAATTAGCAAATGATGAATATATTGAAATAATTGACATTATGAAAAGAGAAGAACTAGCAGTTTTAAACACAATTTCAACTGCAGAAGGAACTATTGAAATAATAATAGCAAACACAAATAAAATAATACATGGAAGTAAAGTGTTAATATTAGGATTTGGAAGAATAGGAAAAGTATTAGCTAGAAAATTAGCAGGATTATCAGCCAAAGTTACCTGTGCTGCAAGAAAAGATGAAGACTTAGCTTGGATTAGGGCATATGGACATATGGAAACAAATATAAATGCAATAGGAGAAAATTTATCGGAATTCGATATAATAATAAATACAGTGCCACACTTAGTCTTAACAGAAGAAAGACTACAATATGTAAAAAAAGATTGCTTATTAGTTGATTTAGCTTCAAATCCAGGAGGAATTGACAAAAGAGCAGTAAAAGACAAAAATTTAAAACTAATATGGGCATTAGCATTACCAGGAAAAGTAGCACCAGTCACAACAGCAGAATTTATAAAAGACACAGTTTATAATATTTTAAAAGAAATATATAAAAAATAACAAAAGAAAGGATGAAAAAAATGAACGAAATTTTACAAGCATTAATTTTAGGAATCGTACAAGGACTAACAGAATTATTACCAATATCAAGCTCAGCACATTTAAACTTAATACCATGGGCTTTTAACTGGGATATACCAGAAAGCTTTGATGTAGCATTACACTTTGGAACATTATTAGCAATAGTATTATTTTTCTACAAAGATTGGTTAAAACTAATAAAAGGAGGATTTAACCAAGTTGTAAAAAAAGAAAAAACATTTGAAGGAAAAATGTTCTGGTATCTAGTTGCAGCAACAATACCAGGAGGAGCAATAGGATTTTTACTAGACCACTTTGTTGGGGACAATTTAGCGAAAATGCCATTATTAATAGCATCGGCATTAATAATAATGGGAATTGTCCTATACATAGTAGATAAAAAAGCACCTTCAAAAACAGATTATGAACATATGACATTTAAACAAACATTTTTAATAGGATTTTCACAAGCTCTAGCATTTATACCAGGAGTATCACGTTCAGGAGTAACAATGACAACAGGTAGAGCTATGGGAATAGACAGAGAATCAACAGCTAAATATTCATTCTTATTATCAACACCAATAGTATTAGGAGCAACACTATATAAATTTAAAGATTTTGTATTTGGAATGCCATTTTTCGTAGGAGTATTATCAAGCTTTTTAGTTGGTGTGTTAGTAATAAAATTCTTGTTAGAATACCTAAAAAAAGGAAGTTTTAAAATATTTGCAGTATATAGAATAATCTTAGGATTAGCTGTTATTGGATTATATTTAATAAGATTATAATTAATTTAAATAAAAAGTTGGAAGGAACGAAGAAGTTTAATTCCAACTTTTTTTGTGTTATAAATAATATTTTATATAACTCTAAAATAGTTGATTTATTTACCAAAAAGTTAATAAAATATCACTAGAAGGAGGAAATATAATGGAAAAAAATGCATTAAGGAAAATCAAATTTAAATTTATAATAGAGGAGTGGTTACAATATAAAAAAACAACAATAAAAGAATCTTCTTATTTAAACTACAAATTTATAATCGAAACAAATATCAAAAAAGAAATGGGGGAGAAAAATTTAGAAGAATTATTGCAATACAACTTTAATTCATTTGTAGAACAATTAATGGAAAAGTTATCAAGTAAAACAGTAAAAGATATAATGACAGTTTTAAAGGCAATATTAAAATATGCAGAGATAAAATATGATATAAACTTTAAAATAAGTTTAATCTCAACACCTGCACAAATAACAAATGAAGTAGAAGTATTTAATGATAGAGATAGAAAGAAAATGGAAAAATATTGTATTGAATCAAAAGAAATAAGGGATTTAGGAGTTTTAATTAGTCTATATACTGGACTAAGAATAGGAGAAGTGTGTGCTTTAAAATGGTCAGATATTGACTTTGAAAAAAAATACATAAAGGTAAATCACACATTACAAAGAGTATATGTTAATAAAAGAGAAACGAAAGTATTATATGATAGACCAAAAACTAAAAAATCTATAAGAAAAATACCGATGGCTAAAGTATTGTATGAAAAATTAAAAGAAATATCAAAAAATTATGATAATGAGGCTTTCGTATTAACAGGAAGTACTAAAAGATATTATGAACCTTTAGGCTATAGATACATATATAGGAAAATATTGAAAAAATGTGATATTGAATATAAAAGATATCATCAACTAAGACATACTTTTGCAACCCGCTGTATTAAAGGTGGAATGGATGTTAAATCTTTGAGTGAGGTCTTAGGACATGCTAATGTTTCTATTACTTTGAATATTTATGTGCATTCTTCGTTTGAGACTAAAAATAAGTTTATAAATAAATTATAAAAATAATCACCTAAAATGGTGATTATTTTTGCTTTAAATATTATTTTAATAATTGATTCCTAATAACACTCCCAATCCGAAGTGCTTAAGACCTTAATTAAGCTTGAAACTTAATTAATTTATTATACTGAAAATATAACATAACTAAAACAAAAAATCAATAGTTAAATTATTAAATATTATATAATTATAAAATTTGAAGTACGAATATTTCAATCTATTTTAAGCATTTACATTATATTAAGTTTCAAGCTTAATTAAAAAAGTAGGAGGAAAAATATGAATAACAAAAGAGGAATAACATTAGTTGCATTAGTAATTACAATAGCAATTTTATTAATATTAGCAGGTATATCAATAATTGGGTTAACAAAAACAGGAGTATTAAAAAATGCAGAATTAGCAAAAGAAGAATATCAAAAATCAGTAAAAAAGGAAGAAAACGATTTAAATAAAATAAATGAATATATAAAAGGGAATAGAGAAAATAATACAAAAGAAAGCGAATTAATACAAGAAGTAACATTTGAAGTAATAGAAACTAAAGGAATGAGTATAAAAGTACAAATAAATGTACAAGAAGCAAATGAAAATGATGCAAGAGGGTATTTTGTTTATATAAATGATGAAGTTGTTGCTGTAAAAGATGAAAATATAATAAAAATAGAAAAATTAAATATAGCTACAGAATATAAAATAAAGTGTGGAGTAATTGATAAGAACGGTAATATAAAAGAAAGTTCAGAAAATAAAGTACAGACATTAGAAAAAGAAGTTTTATATGATGGAGTTGACAGTTCGATATTTGAACCATTTCGTGTGGATAGTGCTTCAAGTTATAAAGCTTATGGACAAAAAAATGGATATTATATAATAACTGCTTTGGACTCAAATGGAAGAGCAGGAATTAACATAAACAATAAGATTGATTTAACAAATGTAAAAAAAATAATAGTTAATACAGATTTATCTAATAATTATGGTAGTTCTTTTATTGGAACAATATATTTAGGAATATGTAATCAAAAAAATAACTCTATAGATTTTATTAAATCAATTAATTATTCTACAAATGCAACAAAGAATGAAAGAAAAATATTAGAACTGGATGTTTCTGATATAGAAGGAGAATATTATATAAAAACAATAGTGGTTCATCCTTCTAATGTTACTAATTACGGATTTACTTCTAATATATATTCAATTGAATTAAATTAGATTTATATAAATAGTAAAAATTAGTATAAAATGTCGAAAATTGCGATGAAAAGTATAGCAAAAATACGATTTATTATTGCAATATTCGGCATTTTATTGTATTATATAAA
>OGKW01001198.1_pt1 | contig 16219 bp, 13 predicted proteins | sample 1572601 | NCBI WGS metagenome assembly OGKW01 (sample SAMEA2581875, study PRJEB24529) | metagenome | biome: Human gut stool | place: China | collected 2011
AGGAAAGCAATACAAAACGACCTCATTAAATAATTTCAGAGAAAAATACAAGGAGCGCATAGGGGAAAGTTATATTATTCATCCAAGAAATTTAATTGTAAAAGATGGAATTATATGCATTCCCCCATATATGACGATGAATATATAAAAATCTGACATACACACCAAGTTTTGGAGAGGATGGCATTATCAGTAAAAGATTCCAGAATGGCAAGGAACTGGAATTCGCAGGCTCGAAAGATTTCTGGAAAAAATTTTTAAATGAATCATAATAATTTACGGATCTTTGACGGCGGCATCCCAAACCGTTTTTTAAACAGCTTGCTGAAATGATAGACATCATCATAGCCGACTTCGGCTGCAACTTCCTGGATGCTGCCGTCAAAGCCGTTTTCCAACAATTCTTTTGCTTTTTCAAGGCGGATATTGATCAGGTGGCGGATCGGTGTATCGCCTGTCTCACTTTTAAAAATACGTGAGATATAAAAAGGACTTAAGTACATATTTTCTGCAATCTGATCTAAAGAAATCTTTTCACTGTAATGATCCTCAAAATAATTTACGATCTGGTCAACTACATATTTTTTGCTGGTAGATTCAAAAGAGCAGCCGGTATTGATTTTTACCGGTTCACTCTGTTCCCGCAGCAGCAGGATCAGCATCTGCATCAGATAACTTTTCAACATGATATAACGTCCGCTGCGGCAGACGTCATTTTCTACGCTCATGGCTGTGCAGATCTTAAACAGCTTCTGGCGCAGTTCGCCGGAGGTATGTAAAATAGGAGACTGTGTGGCTGGATCGGATGTCAGATCTTTTAAATGCAGCGGCAGATAATTTTCCGGGAAATCCCCAAAACGGACGTCACATAATCCAACAAAAAATTCCGTAGCCGGATTGGAAGGGTCTGTGCAGAGTGCCTGATGCTTCTGCCCCGGATTTAAAATAATGATATCGCCCTCGGAGATATCATACAAGGAGCCATTGATCCGGTATCTTCCGTGACCGGACAAAATAAAAGCCATCTCGATGAAATCATGGCTGTGATAGAGTTCCTCGTCTTTCAGACGGGTGCCTTTCCAGGTAAATAAAAAAGTAGGATTCAGTTGGTCAAGCAGTTCTTCCCGGTTGTCACAGCACATAGTAATCTCCATTTCTTTGTATAAGTCTGAAAAATTATTTTGTCAATCATGTCATAGTATATCACATTCCCCATCAGAAACCATCCCTTCCGGTGCAAAAAATAACATGAACGGTGCAAGATAGTACATTCCTTTTTACCCCAGAAGTACTATACTGAAAATCCGAAAGAAAAACAAAAAGGGAGTAGGAGGGTTATTATGACACCAATGAAATGGTTCTTTTCATTTCTGAAAAAGTACCGGGGACTGATGATAATTGGTATTTTACTGACCACAGCGGTATCTGTGTTATCGGTGGTCAATCCGTACATATCCGGGCAGATCGTGGATCAGGTCATAAGCGGGGGCAGATATGATAAGCTGATGCCGTTTATCGGCTGTCTGATCGGCGTTACGGTCGTGATGGGGATCTTACGTTTTCTGTTTCAGGTAGCATTTGAGACAGCGTCGCAGGGTGTTTTGTACGATATGAGGGATAAGGTTTACCGAAAACTTTTGGAAGAGGATTTTGCATTTTATAACAAGAAGCGTACCGGGGATCTGATGAGCCGGCAGACCGGAGATATGGATGCGATCCGTCATTTTGTGGCGTATGTGGTCTACATGGTTTATCAGAGTGTGCTGATGTTTGTGTTTGCGCTGCTTATGATCTTTACCGTCAATACAAAACTGGCACTTGCCATGCTTGTGGTACTGCCGTTTACTGCATTTGCAACTTATCGTCAGACAAAAGAGGTACGTCCAGCATTCAAGCGCAACCGTGACTGTTTTTCTTCACTCAATGCGTTTGTGCAGGAAAATGTCAGTGGAAACCGCGTGGTAAAAGCATTTGCAAAAGAAGATTTTGAGATTGAAAAATTTAATAAGGAAAATGATAAATTCCGTGCGGCACAGATTGATGCGTCAAAGATCTGGATGAAATATGTGCCGGTATTTGAGGTGCTTTCGTATGCACTGACGATCATTCTGATCCTATATGGCGGCTATATGGTGATTCAGGGAGAGATCACGTTAGGGCAGCTTGTTACCGTAAACGGATATTTATGGATGTTAAACAACCCGTTGCGTCAGGCAGGATGGCTGGTCAACGATATCAGCAACTTTACAACGTCCGTGGAGAAAATCTATGCGACTTACAGTGAAGAGCCGCATGTAAAAACACCGGTATCTGGAGTAGTGAAGAAACATCTGAAAGGAGAGATCGAGTTTAAAAATGTATCTTACCGTGCGGATGACGAAGATATTGTCATGGATGTCAATTTTAAGGTAAAACCGGGGCAGACCGTCGGCATCATTGGTTCTACCGGAGCTGGAAAATCAACGATCATGAATCTGCTCTGCCGGTTTTATGATACGACTTCGGGAGAGGTACTTGTGGATGGTGTGAATGTCCGCGACATGGATCTTTATAACCTGCGGGATAATATCGGCATGGCGATGCAGGATGTGTTCCTTTTTTCGGATACGATCGAAGGAAATATCGCATACGGAAGGCCGAATTGTTCGTTCGAAGAAGTCAAACAGGCTGCGATCATGGCGGATGCCAATCATTTTATCCAGGCACTTTCGGATGGATATGATACGATTGTGGGTGAGCGCGGTGTCGGACTTTCCGGCGGACAGAAACAGCGTATTTCGCTTGCAAGGGCGTTGTTAAAAGATCCGTCGATTCTGATTCTTGACGATACGACATCGGCGGTCGATATGGAGACGGAGAGTTATATCCAGAGCCAGTTGAAGAAATTAGATAACAAGTGCACGATCTTTGTCATTGCGTACCGCATTTCTTCCATTAGAGATGCAGATCTGATCCTTGTCATGGATAACGGACGCATCATTGAACAGGGAACACATGAGCAGTTAGTGGCGGCGGGAGGTTATTACGCGACGGCTTTCCATAACCAGTATGGCGAGATCCCACAGGAAATTTTAAACGGAAAGGGGGAGAAATAAGATGGCAAGAAACAGATATGATATGGATGAGATATTAGAGGACAGTTTTGATGTAAACCAGCTCAAACGTCTTGCAGGTTACATTGCTCCCTACAAAAAGAAGATGGCAGGCGTTATTCTTCTGATGCTTTCTTCCTCGGCACTTACCATGGCGATCCCGATCTTTTTCCAGAATGTGATGGATCACAGCATCCCGGAAAAAGATATGAAATCGATCACATTTTACAGTATTGCGACATTACTGATCGCACTTTATTCGGGTATTTCCCTGCGGATCAAGATCAGGACCATGAGTGTGATCGGGCAGAATATCGTACATGATATCCGCTATGATATTTTCTGTCATCTGCAGGAACTTCCATTTTCCTATTATGATGACAGACCACATGGAAAAATTCAGGTGCGTGTGGTCAATTATGTGAACAGCCTAAGTGATCTTTTGAGCAATGGTATTGTCAACACATTCACAGATCTGTGCAACCTGATCTTTATTCTGATGTTTATGTTTGCACTCGATGTCCGGCTGACGCTGATCTGTCTGTGCGGATTGCCGGTTCTTGCATTTGTGATTATCTTAATCAAGAAAAAACAGCGCAGGGCATGGCAGATCCAGAGCAACAAACAGTCAAACTTAAATGCGTACATTGCGGAGAGTATCAATGGAATCCGTGTGACGCAGTCTTTTGTAAGGGAAAATGAGAATACCGGAATCTTTAATAACCTAAGTAAAAAATACCGGAAATCCTGGATGCGTGCGGTAATGTTTAACTTTACGATGGGACCGAGCGTGGATATTATTTCGACATTTACGACGGCACTGATCTATGTGCTGGGTGTCCGTTGGATTTTAGCACCGGATATGACACTGACCGTCGGTGTTCTGATCGCATTTACCGCGTACATTGGGCGTTTCTGGGCACCAATCAACACACTTGCCGGATTTTACAATTCTCTTTTGACAGCAATCTCTTATCTTGAGAGGATTTTTGAGACGATCGATGAGCCGGTGGGTGTCAGGGATGAGCCGGATGCAATCCAGATGCCGGAGGTGGCAGGAGAAGTGAAGTTTTCCCATGTGTCCTTTGGTTATGAGCCGGGGCAGAAGATTTTGGAGGATATCAATTTTACGGCAAAACCGGGTGAAACGTATGCGATCGTCGGCCCGACCGGGGCAGGAAAATCCACGATCGTGAACCTCATCAGCCGTTTTTATAATGTAGATTCCGGAGTGATCACGATCGATGGCATTGATATCTCGAAGGTGACATTGCACTCCTTAAGAACCCAGATGGGGATCATGATGCAGGACAGCTTTATTTTTGCAGGAACGATCATGGATAATATCCGCTATGGCAACCGCAGTGCAACGGATGAGGAAGTGATCCGGGCAGCAAAAACAGTCTGTGCACATGATTTTATCATGGAGATGGAAAACGGTTATGAGACAGAAGTGAATGAAAGAGGAAGCAGGCTATCCGCCGGACAGCGGCAGCTCATTTCCTTTGCGCGGGCATTGCTTGCCGATCCGAAGATCCTGATCTTAGATGAGGCGACTTCGAGCATTGATACCGAGACGGAACTGCTTTTGCAGAAAGGATTGAACGAACTTTTGAAGGGACGGACTTCTTTTATCATTGCACACAGACTTTCTACGATCAAAAATGCAGACTGCATCTTATATGTGGATAAAGGCGATATTTTAGAGCGTGGAAATCATGACGAACTGATGGAACAGAAGGGTGAGTATTATAAACTTTATATGTCACAGTATGATTTCTTAAAATGACAGGCAATGCGGTGCCATTTGCCAATCGAAAAACTTAAAGCCAGCGTTTGACACTCGGATCTTATAAATAAAAACTGCCGCCTCACGGTGATATGCCCCCCTTTTTCTGAACTTACAGAGAAAGGGGGACATCTATTCACCCGTAGGGCGGCAGTTTTTATGAAAATTTATTCATTTTTATGTTCTTTCCGGTATTCTGCCGGGCTTTTTCCAACGTATTTTTTGAACTTGATATGGAAATAATCGACATTCCGGTAACCGACTTTTTCTGCGATCGCATAAACTTTTAACTCTGAGGAACAGAGAAGCTCCATCGAGTGTTTGATGCGGACATGGTCGACGTATGAGTTGAAGTTTTCACCCATCTTTTTGCGGAAAATCTTTCCGAGATAGGAGCTGTTGTAACCAAACAGCGGTGCAATATTTTCTAATGTGATATTGCTTGCATAGTTGTGGTTGATGTAGTGCAGAATATCATCCAGCACGCTTTCACGGGAAGAGTTACCGATCGAGGACATGATCATCTCAAACTGTTCCGTAAAGTACAGGATGATCTCGTAGAGATAATATTTTTCTTCGATCAGACGGATGATATCCGCATTGCTCGGAAACGGGATATTTGCACCATTGTAAAGCCGGTTTGCCTGTTCCTTGATCTGCAGATAAAGGTCTGTCAGGAAAAGCCGTATGGAATCAATCGAATCTGCAGCATGGTAAAGTTCATTGGTAAGCTGTGTCAAAGTCTCCGCTAACATATTGCGGTTGAATGCCTGAAGATATTCAAACAGGCTGGTAGCGTAACGGTTTAAAAAAGCGTCGTTTAAGATGGATTTTAAACTGTCCGGGTCTGGCAGTTCGGCATAACCGATCGTGTGCTGTTCCTGCTCGCAGAAGAAACGGCGTTCTAAGAGCTGTTTCGCCTGAATATAGGAAATATAGACTTCCGACAGGTCTGACACACGCGCACCATATGTAATAAAGAGACTGTCAAGAGGAGAATTCTCCTGTGGACGCCGTTCTCTCTGGTAACGCTCCAGAAAATCGTTAAACTTTTGAATGGCAAAAGTGCCTTTCAGCAAAATAACCTCATGATACTGCAGCGTAATGTTATCGTAGGAGTTATTATCCTGATTTGTCACGCGCAGAAGATCCGAAAAACGATAGGAAGCATCTGCAGTATTGTGACTGTATTTCTCATAGATCACAACCTGATAGGTGTCTGCTGTCAGATGCAGATCTGCAGCATTTACGTGGGAGAGATCGATTTCATTCGTTAAAAGATCCCGGATGATGGTTTCCCTTGCTTTTTCACGGTAATGCTCCCTTGTATTTGCAGTTGCAGTGTCTTTGTCTAAAGTTTCTTTGATCGAGCAAAGAATCTCTTCTAGTTCATCCTCGTCAATAGGTTTTGTCAGATAATACTGCACGCCATAACGGATGGCCTCCTGCGCATATTTGAAATCAGAATAGCCGCTTAAGATAATGACTTTTCCGGTAAAACCCTGTGCCCTTGCTTCACGGATGACATCAAGTCCGAGCATTCCCGGCATGCGGATATCTAAAAGAACGACATCCGGCTGTAAGGCAAGGAGCTGTTGATAAGCAGCCTCACCGTTAGCAGCTTCACCGGCGATCGTATAGCCGAGAGCCTCCCAGTCAAACAGACATTTGATACCTTCACGAATAATGGATTCGTCATCTGCGATTAAAACCCGATACATACTATAACCTTCCTGTTCCAGTGATAAAATAACTAAAAGTAAGTATAAATGTGAATGTTTTGTTTGTCAAATTTACGGAGTGTTTTATGTATAATTTAGAGGGTATTTTTTGTGGGGCAGGTATAGTAAGATGAGATAAAATGAGAAAACTACAGGGAGGGAAATTCTCTGCTTCTGCAGAGGCAGTTGCTATAAAAAACATAGCATGCATTTTCCTCCGGAAAACAGGGAGGATTTATCATATGAAATTCAGTAACGGATGCTGGCTGCAGAAAGAGCGTTGTGAGTGCTTTTCTCCGGCAGAGGTATATTTTTCAAAGATTGAGAAGGATCAGGTAACGATCTGTGCACCGACAAGCAAGATCACGCAGCGTGGAGATACACTTGGAGGAATTAATCTTACCATCGTGATCTCAGCTCCGTATGAGGAGGTTTTAAGAGTTCAGACTTATCATCATATGGGTGTGCAGAAGAAAGCACCATCCTTTGAGATCGCACCGGCAGAGAGCGGACATTTAAAGGCGGAAGAGACAGCAGACAAATTGATTATTTCAAGTGGATCACTGCGTCTGGAGGTGCAGAAAGAGAATGGGGCACTGACTTTCTACCGCGGTGAGGAGAAAATCACAGCAAGCGGCTTAAGAGACCTTGCATATATGAAAACCGACTGGAAAGGTTTTGCTTATGACAAAGGACCGGAAGATGCTTATATGAGAGAGCAGTTATCTCTTTCCGTGGGTGAGCTGATCTATGGTCTTGGTGAACGTTTTTCCGCATTTGTAAAAAATGGACAGAGTGTGGATATCTGGAATGAGGACGGCGGTACTTCCACAGAGCAGTCTTATAAAAATATCCCGTTTTATATTTCCAATAAAGGATACGGTGTGTTTGTAAACCATCCGGAGCGCGTGTCCTTTGAAGTTGCAACAGAGATGGTAACCAAGGTTGAATTTTCCGTGCCGGGTGAAAACCTTGACTATTTTCTGATCAACGGACCGACGATGAAAGAGGTGCTGATGCGCTATACAGATATCACTGGAAAACCGTCACTTCCGGCACCGTGGACATTCGGTCTCTGGCTGTCCACATCCTTTACGACAAACTATGATGAAAAGACAGTCAACAGTTTTGTCGATGGAATGTTTGACCGCAAGATCCCGTTATCCGTATTCCATTTTGACTGCTTCTGGATGAAAGATTTCAACTGGTGTGATTTTACCTGGGATTCAAGAGTATTCCCGGACCCGGAGGGCATGTTAAAACGTCTGAAAGCAAAAGGATTAAAGATCTGTGTCTGGATCAACAGCTATGTGGGACAGGAGTCATCCATGTTCAAAGAGGGTGTCGAGGGCGGTTACTTCTTAAAACGTCCAAATGGCGATGTATGGCAGTGGGATATGTGGCAGCCGGGACTTGCCATTGTGGACTTTACTAACCCTGCAGCCTGCGAGTGGTACAGCAAAAAGTTAGAGGCACTGCTCGATATGGGTGTTGACTGCTTCAAGACCGACTTTGGTGAGAGAATCCCGACAGATGCGGTATATTACGACGGTTCTGATCCGGTCAAGATGCACAACTACTATACATACCTTTACAATAAGGTGGTATTTAACGTATTAAAGAAGAAAAAAGGTGAAAAAGAGGCTGTTCTTTTTGCACGTTCTGCAACTGCAGGCGGACAGAAGTTCCCGGTTCACTGGGGCGGTGACTGCTGGTCTGATTATGAATCCATGGAGGAGAGCCTTCGCGGAGGCCTGTCACTGACAAGTTCCGGTTTTGGATACTGGAGCCATGATATCGGAGGATTTGAGAGTACATCCACACCGGACGTCTATAAGAGATGGTGTGCTTTCGGACTTCTTTCTTCCCATTCAAGACTGCATGGATCTACTTCTTACCGTGTGCCGTGGGCATATGATGAAGAAGCAGTGGATGTGGTACGCTGCTTTGCACAGCTTAAGGCATCTTTGATGCCATATCTGTACCGCAATGCGATCGAGACGTCCAAAACAGGTATTCCTATGATGCGCAGCATGGTACTTGAATTTACCGAAGATAAAAACTGTGCATATTTAGCAACACAGTACATGTTAGGTGATTCCCTGCTCGTTGCACCGATCTTCCGCGAGGACAGTATCGCAGAATATTACCTGCCGGAGGGAACATGGACATCCTTACTGACCGGAGAAGTCAAAGAGGGAGGTAAGTGGTACAAAGAGAAACATGGTTACTTAAGTATTCCTCTTTATGTCAAAGAGGGCAGTATTGTGGCTATGGGAGCAAGAAATGATAATGCAGTTTATGACTATGCAGATGGTGTGACATTCCGTGCATATGCATTAAAAGATGGCATCAAGGCAGAAACTGTCGTATATGGAACGGAAAATGAAAAAGAAGCATCTGCAAATGTTGTAAAGAACGGATCTTCTTATCAGATCGCGGTAGAGAGTAATAAGGCATCCAAAGTGGCATTGATGAACGTTGGCACTCCAAAGCAGGTAACCGGTGCATTCTATACACAGGATGGGGAAAATGTCATCGTAGCATTTGACGGGGACGGCAAGGCTGAGGTTGTATTTTAATGCAGGAAACATACATTGAAGAAATTTTAAAAAAGCTGACTTTAGAAGAAAAAATCGGTATGATCCACGGTGCGGGTTTATTCCGCACCGAAGGAGTGGAGCGGCTTTCCATCCCACCGCTCTATATGTCGGATGGACCGATGGGAGTGCGCGCAGAATTTGCGGACAATGAATGGCGGAATGTCGGGACGACGGAAGATTATGTGACTTATCTTCCGTGCAACAGCGCCATTGCATCCACCTGGAACCGTGATCTGGCAAAGAAAGCCGGAAAAGTGCTGGGTGAGGAGGCAAGAGGCAGGGGCAAAGATGTGATCTTAGCTCCGGGCATCAACATCAAACGAAGTCCGCTCTGTGGCAGGAATTTTGAATATATGAGCGAAGATCCGGGACTCATCGAAGAACTGGTTGTACCGATGATCGAGGGAATCCAGGAAAACGATGTTGCGGCATGCGTGAAGCATTTTGCGGCAAACTCACAGGAAACTGAAAGACTCTGGGTGGATACAATCATCGATGAGGCAGCACTGGAAGAAATTTATTTTCCGGGATTTCAAGCGGCGGTAGAAAAGGGACACACCCTTGCTCTGATGGGAGCCTATAATCTGTTAAACGGTGAGCACTGCTGTATGAGTAAATCCCTGCTCAATGAAAAACTGCGGAAAGACTGGGCATTTGACGGCGTGGTAATCTCCGACTGGGGTGCTGTGCATGATACGAAACTGGCGGCAGAGTCCGGGCTGGATCTTGAGATGGATGTCAAGTATCAGTTCGACGAACAGTACATGGCAGATCCTCTGTTAAAAGCAGTGAAGGATGGAGAAATCGAAGAATCGCTGGTGGATGAGAAAGTGCGCAATATCCTCCGCATGATGCTGCGCTTAAAAATGATCGGACCGGAGAGAAAACATCGTAAGACAGGCGCATACAATACGGAGGAACACCGCAGGGCAGTGCTCGATGTGGCGCGCGAGTCCATGATTTTACTGAAAAATGAAGATCAGGTATTGCCGCTTCAGGCAGAATCCGGCTGTAAGGTTGCCGTGATCGGCGCAAATGCCGCTGCAATCCATTCAAACGGAGGAGGAAGTGCAGAAATCAAGGCACTGTATGAGATTTCACCGCTTATGGGAATCAAAAAGTTACTTGGTGGAAATGTGAAAGTTTCCTACGCACCGGGCTATGTGATTCCGGATAAGAAAGAGGCATCTGAGATCAACTGGCAGGCGGCGAGCACGGAGACTGCAGAGAATACCGAAAAGGAAAGCACTGTAAGTGGAAGAGCACTGGATGAAAAACAGCAGGAAGCCTTAGCGGAAGCAGTTGCACTGGCAGAATCCAGTGACATTGTTATTTTCGTGGGCGGACTGAACCACGATTTTGATGTGGAGGGACTTGACCGTGTGAACATGAAACTGCCATACGGGCAGGATGAAGTAATCGATGCTCTGCTAAAGGCCGTGCCGGATACGGTGGTCTGCATGTATGCAGGTGCACCGGTTGAGATGCCGTGGGCAGAAAAGGCAAACGCAATCCTCTGGAGCTACTATGCCGGTATGGAAGGGGGAACAGCCCTGGCAGAGATCTTGTCTGGAAAAGTAAATCCATCCGGAAAGCTGGCAGAAACATTTATCCGTGATGCGTCGCAGTGTCCGGCACATACGATCGGAACATTTGGAAAGAAAGACCGTGTGGAGTACAGGGAAGGTGTGATGGTCGGTTACCGTTATTATGACACAAAAAAAACAGATGTCCTGTTCCCGTTTGGTCATGGACTTTCCTATACGGCATTTACCTATAATGATCTTGAAATTATACGGCAGCAGGAAAATGGCAGACAGACCGTGAAAGTTTCCTGTTCGGTAACCAATACAGGAAAACGTGCAGGGAAAGAGACCATTCAGATTTATGTGGCACCGGAACAGAAAAAAGACAGACCGGTTCATGAACTGAAAGCGTTTGAAAAAGTCGGGCTTGATGCCGGGGAAACAAAGAGGATCTGTGTTATTTTGGAGGAAAGAGATTTTTCCCGTTATGACACAGACAAAAAGATGCCGGTTCCGGTAAATGGAACGTATGAAATTCAGGTTGGCGCATCTTCGACAGATATCTGCCTTTGTGGAAAAATCGAACTTTTTTTTGCAGAAGGTTAAATGATGACTATTGAAAAGAAACTCTGACTTTGCTATGATAAAGTCAGGTTTTTTTTATGGGATTTTTTGGGGGGCGGATAGGTGAGAATATGTCTGAAAAGAGCAAGGTATTAGTCGTAGATGATAAACAGGTCGAACGTGTCATGATGAAAAGAATTTTGAGCGGTACGTACGAGGTGATAGAGGCAGAAAATGGCAAGGAAGCATTTGAGATTCTTTATGAACGAAGCACGGAGATAACGGCGGTACTTTTAGATATCGTTATGCCGGAGTATGACGGGTATTATTTTCTGGAACGGTATCATAAAGCGCAGATGTATCAGGCAATACCTGTCATTGTACTTACGATGGAGATTGACATTGAGACAGAGATTAAATGCCTGAGCATGGGAGCATGGGATTTTATCCGGAAACCGTATGATGTGGATGTTGTCCGGTTCCGGCTGAAGAATGTGATTGGCAGCAGCAGTCAGAATATCAGCAAAGCATTAAAGTACCGTGCAGAATATGATATCCTTACCGGCATCTATAATAAGACCAATATGTTTCAGGCGACATCTGCTATGTTAGAGCGATATCCGGACCGGCATTTTGCTTTTGTGCGGATGGATATTGAAAAGTTCCAGCTGATCAATTCTTTCTTTGGAATGAGTGCAGGGGACATGCTGCTGAAATATATTGCAGACCTTTTGATATGTGCAGTCAGAAACCGCAGTGACGTTACCTTTGGCAGGATGGATGCGGATATATTCTGCTTCTGCGTATCCTATGAAAATACAAAAGAACTGGTCGAAAGTTTTGATAAATGCGTGATATCTTAAGCAGATACCCGCTTGATTTTGATATCGTACCGATATTTGGTGTTTACCTGATCGCTGGAAAGAAAATAACACCGGATCACATGTACGATCGTGCCAACCTTGCGGCAAAGCACTGCAAAGGCAATTATATCCGTAACTATGCATTTTATACACGGCAGATGAGCCAGGAGATCGAGAAGGAACAGCGGATCGTAAACAGCATGAAAAGTGCACTGGAAAATCATGAATTTGTTGTATTCTATCAGCCAAAATACGGGCTCAGCGATAATCAGATCGCAGGAGCGGAGGCGCTGGTTCGCTGGAAACATCCGGAACGGGGAATGATTTCACCGGGAGAGTTTATACCGGTATTTGAACGGAATGGATTTATCACAAAGCTGGATTATTATGTGTGGGAGCAGACCTGCATCCAGCTTAGAAAGTGGATGGATGAAGGAAAGAATCCGCTTCCGATATCCGTCAATCTTTCGAGGGTCAGTCTTTACAACAAAGATATCGTGAATGTGATCTGCAATCTGGTGGACAGTTACCGGATTCCACGCAGACTGTTTCAGGTAGAACTGACAGAGAGCGCATACAATACAAATCCCAAAGCAGTGCAGGATATGATGCAGCGTTTGCGCGAAGAGGGATTTTACATTCTGATGGACGATTTTGGAAGTGGTTATTCTTCTTTAAATGTTTTAAAGGATATTGTGGTTGATGTTTTAAAGATGGACATGAAGTTTTTTGCCGGTGATGACAGGGAAGGACGCGGAGAAAATATCATGGCGGCAGTGATCCGTATGGCAAAATGGCTGAATATGCCGGTTGTTGCGGAAGGCGTGGAACGGATCGAACAGGTGGAATTTTTGCGGAGTATTGGCTGTGAATATGTACAGGGATATTATTTTGCAAAACCGATGCCTGTGGAAGAATACGAAAAACTGCAGTTTGACAGGCCGCATGCGGAGAGAAAGAAAGAGACAGAACGCTTAGTTGACATAGATAGCCTGTGGACGCCGGCCTCCCAGCTGGAGTCACTCTTTTTAAATGCGAAACAGGGTGTGGCTGTCTATGAGTACGGCAAAGAACAGATTGAGATAATACGCGTAAATAATGCGTATTATGAGGTGTTTGGATATCAGAATATCAGTCAGAAAAAAGATATTTTTCAGGGAATTCCAAAACGATATCATAAACGTATTCTGGATGCCTTTTTTTATACAGCAGATAAAGGACGTGAAACACAATGTGAATTTTCCAGGAAGAATGAAGCAGGAGAAGAAATTTTTATATCATTAAAGCTGTATGATGTAGGAATTGTAGGAAATAAACATATCATATATGGTGTTTTCTTAAATGTGACAGAACCAAAACAACTGGAATGGGAATTAGAAAAATACAGGCTGTTATTATCCGGAAAAACGAAAGACAGGGAGATGGAACAGGAAAAAGAACAATCGGAGGAATGATAGAAAAATGTGTGAGGTATTGGAAAAATTAAGAGCATGGGGATGCGATTTAGATGGAGCTTTAGAGCGTTTTTTAGGAGATGAGGAATTATATAAAAGCTGCCTTCCGATGGTGGCGGAGGACGAGTCTTTTGATGGATTAAAAGAGGCACTTGCAGAAGATGAGAGAAAAAAGGCCTTTGACTGTGCACATACTTTAAAAGCCAATATGGGAATCACACCGATGTTTGATACGGTCGAAAAAATTGTAGAGCCGCTTCGTGCCGGAATAAATGATGGACTGATGCCGGTATATGAGGAATTGTCCAGGGAAAGAGAACATCTTAGAAGCATTATCCGGATCGAGGGAGAATAAGACGCGTGAAGATTTATATGACGGATATTGTTCCATTTGGGGATGAAAAGATATTTGCACAGATGCTGCCTTTTATCACGGAAGACCGGAAAAATAAAATAATGCAATTGAAAAAAAAAGAGGACCGGTGCAGATCTTTAGCAGCAGGATTATTGTTAGAGTATGCCCTGAGGGAATATGGAATCAGTCTGTTACCAGGGAAAATGCAGCAGATGTATCTTAGATTCGGAGAGAAAGGAAAACCGGTATTAAATGGAAAAACCGGTATACATTTTAACCTGTCACATTCGGGAAGATATGTGGCAGGTGTTTTTTCAGATGAAGAAGTTGGAATTGATGTGGAACAGATCCGGAAAGGACAGATGAAAGTGGCAGAACGTTTTTTCTGTCCGGAGGAATATCTGGCATTACAAAAGGGAAAAATGAAAAAAGCAGACTGTTATTTTACAGAGTTATGGACAAGAAAAGAAAGTTATATCAAAGCGGTTGGAAAAGGGATGGCATTGGATCTTGCATCGTTTTGTGTACTGCAGGATCAGGTTAAATTTTTAAAAGCGGGGCAGACGGGAGAATGGTATCTGCAAAGCTATGATCCCGCAAGTGGATATATATTGTCAGTATGTGCGAAAAAATGTACAAAATGCGAAATTCAATGGATCAGTAAAGAGATGTTTACACAGAAATTTATTTGACGGAAAACTGGAAAGAATTTATAATAATCGCTGAAATGACAAGTAAGGAGGAAGATTCATGTACGACGAATTGACCGAACAGGATATAAAAAAGATGGAAGAGGAGATTGAGTACCGGAAACTTGTGGTGCGCAAAGAGGCCTTAGAGGCAGTGAAGGAGGCAAGAGCGCAGGGAGACTTAAGTGAGAATTTCGAGTACCATGCGGCAAAGAAAGATAAGAACCAGAATGAGAGCCGTATCCGCTATTTAGAGAGAATGATCAAAACCGCAAAAGTGATTTCAACGGATTCTGCGGAGGATGAAGTTGGTATGAATAATACGGTGACGGTTTATTTTGAGGAGGACGATGAGGAAGAAGTTTATAAACTTGTGACCACCGTCCGCGGTAATTCTTTAAAGAATCTGATCAGCAATGAGTCACCGCTTGGAAAGGCATTGCTTGGACATAAGGTCGGTGACCGCGTGGAAGTGGCTGTCAATGAGAATTATTCTTATTATGTCGTAATACGGAAGATCGAGAATACCGTGGATGACGGTTCCGATAAAATAAAACGCTTTTAGCAGAAAGAGGGATTTATGAGACTTACAGAATTATTAAATACAGAGGATGTAACGATTTCCTGCGAATTGTTTCCACCGAAACAGGGGGCGCAGTTAGATAATTACAAAAAGATCGTCGGCGATATGGCAGCGTTAAAACCGGCATATATGAGTGTCACTTATGGTGCAACCGGCGGAACTTCTGATTATACGGTAGAACTTGCAAATGAAGTGCGAAATGTGAATCATATTCCGGCACTGGCACATCTCACCTGTGCATCTTCGACTAAGGAGAAAGTTGCCTCTGTGATTCAGGAGTTAAAAGAAAAGCAGATTGAAAATGTACTTGCACTGCGCGGAGATATCCCGCAGAACGCGGATTTCCCGCTGCCAAATCAGTATAAACATGCAAGTGAGCTGATCTATGATATCAAATCACAGGGAGATTTCTGTATCGGCGGAGCCTGCTATCCGGAAGGACATCCTGAGTCACAGACATTAGAGGAAGATCTGATCCATCTGAAAGAAAAAGTGGATGCCGGATGTGAGTTCCTCACAACACAGATGTTTTTTGACAATAATATTCTTTATAACTTTATGTACAAAGCACTAAAACATGGAATCGATGTTCCGGTTGTGGCAGGAATCATGCCGATCACTAACGCAAATCAGGTAAAACGGAGCATTGCATTGTCGGGAAGTTTGTCGACCGCTTTGGCAGTGACCCGGCTGCTATGAAACAGGCAGGTATCGCCTATGCGACAGACCAGATCATCGATCTGATCGCAAACGGTGTCAACCATGTACATATTTATACGATGAACAAACCGGATGTTGCAGGAGCGATTCTTGAGAACCTTTCGGATATTTATGTGAGGGACTAGTACGGCTATTTGTTTCCGGGCAAAATATATGGCTTTTATGAAAAAAATAATATCATTAGCTGCTTAGAAATGGAGATTAATATGAAAAAACAGGAAGAAATTTTCCATGAGATCCAGGATATGATGGGAGAGACA
>OGKW01001210.1_pt1 | contig 16071 bp, 11 predicted proteins | sample 1572601 | NCBI WGS metagenome assembly OGKW01 (sample SAMEA2581875, study PRJEB24529) | metagenome | biome: Human gut stool | place: China | collected 2011
CTCCGCCGCCTTCCCATGCTCTAAAGCTTCTTGCTGTACGGATTCTTCCTTCACCTGGATCAAGACGAAGCATAACTTCACCTAATGATACAGCGTCAAATGTACACTCTTCAGCTGGTCTTAAATTTAATTTCATTTTTTTAGATACCTCCAAAATATTTTATTACTTATGTATTTTAGCATATAAATAAGATTTAATCCATAAGTTTAGTCAAAGTTTTAAGGAAAAATGCAATATTCTGTAGAATAAAATACAATAAAGAACAATAAAACTTATAATTCAGGCATACACCAGCTATCTGCCTGTGATTTATAATCATTTGACATTTCTATGTATTGTATTTTTTCATAATCATCTTCACATTGTTCTGAAAGCAGCTTATAGCATTCGCTAAGAAGATAAAGAGGCTTTTTGCCACTGCTTGATATATCAAGAATACTTTTTGTTTCAAATGCAGCATTATAAAGCCATATGGCAGCCTCGTTGTAATCCTTGTGGGCAAAATAATAAAGACCAAGCGTGTAGCACATTTCAGATGAAGGATTATCTGCAACAGACTTCAAGGCGATTTTGAAGAATTTATCCTGTTCACCTGTGATATTGTATATGCGTGCAAGTATACAATTAATATCCTCCAAAGTGTTTTCACTTCTGTTTTCATAAGGAAATACATTTTCAAAAGCATTTTTAAATGATATGAAATCAGAAGCTTCTCCTGATATAAAAAGTTCCTTGCAAAGCATTGTGACAACGTAATCTTCTAAAACAATACCTTTGTCCAGTGCCTTAAAATATATGGAAAAATCTCTTTTGCTGTGATCGCTCGTTGGTTTGTGCATGATTTCAATATCGCTGTCGTATATTACAGGGTTTACACGAATGGTTTCATGTATAGGCGAAATCCAGTTGAATGTCCGTATTCGTCTGAAAAGCTTTGGACGCAATTCTTTGTGGACATTGTATACAGAATTGAAATCCGATTCGTTAACGTAGTACATCTGTACAATGTCAATTTCAGGCAGAATAGCTTCTTTGAGGCTGCGTAGGGCAGTGTTATTATGAAAATCCAGCTCTTCATCTGCATCAACGCTTAATATATATTCACAGCTGGCTTTTGAAAAAGCAAAATTTCTTGCTGCAGCAAAATCATCACACCATGCAAAGTCATATACCTTATCAGTGTATTGTGCTGCGATTTCTTTAGTGTTGTCCGTTGAGCCGGTATCTACAATAATCAGCTCATCGTAAATGCCGGCATATGAGTCAAGACATCTTTTTAATATAGACTGTTCGTTTTTAACAATCATACACATACTTACAGAGATCATATTAATACTCCTTTTTATTCGGTGTTTAGCGTGTCTCAAGTAAAAAAGTCTTTTTATATTTTTGACACTTATATCATTATATTGAAAAAATATATAAAAATAAAGAAAATCTACTGAAATTTTGCTGGAATATGACGATATACTTGTTGATAATTTTTGGAAAATAATGTAGAATTAAATAAAACTATAATGTGTAAATAATTATGATATATTATATATTAATGAAATGAGGCATACATATGAGTGGTATTAAAAAATTTAGAAGGCTTAGGGTACAGTGGAAGATATTGTTATCAGTACTTGTAGTTTTAGGGGCATTCAGCGGATATATGGTATTTGCAAATGCTGATTCGAGCGTAACGGTTACAGTAAAAAGCTATAAGACCATTCTTAATCCAGGAGAGGATAGCAATGATGTTGTAGCAGATATGACAGGAAGAGATGAAAACAACATAGTTGGACAGGATTCGCCTGATAACTACAAGCCTACAGAGAGAAATCTTAAATGGACTGTATCAGATTCCAATGTAGTCAAGTTTATAGTAAGTGACAGTGCAGGAGTTAAACCAGCAGATACAGCTGATGGTGTTAAATCACCACTTATCCGTGCTTATAAAGCAGGTAAGGCAACATTGACTGCAACATATTATACGAAGATATATGGTCCTGATGGAAGCATTACATATCAGCAAGCTCTTGGAAGTGATTCGGTTGATGTGATAGTACCATTGAGTGTTAAATTTAAAGCAACACGTAACGGAGTAGAGCTTACAGATGAGCAGAAGAATGAATATCATGTGGGCGATATTATAGAGATTTCGTCTAACACATGTGAAACTAATAAGCTTTTTGTTGAAACAGATAATGATAAGACAGGCAATCTGTTAAAGGATGGCATTGTTGAAAAGGTTTCATCTGATGCATCAAAGGTAACACTTAAGATTGTCGGAGGCGGAAAAACTAATCTTACTGTAAGAACAGCAGATGGAGATGGTATTTCGCAGCTTACAGCAAAATATTCTATTGTTTCAAAGGTTGAATATACAGAAGGCAAAGCAAACGAACAGGGAAATTCAGTGCAGAAGCTTGCAGATGGCACAAAGTATTTTGTCTTATCAACTAAGGATTTTGAAGAGTTTACAGATGAGCAGATACCATCAAATGTAAAATATCCAGCTACTTCTGGTGTTACATATATTTCGGATAATACAGATATAATGACATATAAAAAAGATGGCAGCGTTAAAGGAATATATGCAGGTGTTGCAAAGGCTTACGCAGGTGTAGGTGCACTTGATATGAACGGAAACATGACATGGGCTAACCATGATGAGGTTAATGTTATCGTTCCATTTAAAAAGCTTGGTAAAGATGTGAGCAACATGAATGTTGGTGATACAATTCAGTTAAAAACAACAGCTAATCCAACTGAAATAACATGGTCAACAACAGATAACAGTGTTGTACAGGTAGATCAGACAACAGGACTTGTTACTGCTACAGGTGCAGGACATGCAACTATAATTGCACAAAGAGTAGAAGATGAGTTATCTACTGTATATAAGCAGAAAAACCAGATCACATATGATATTACAGTTATAGATGGTTTTGGAATAAGTCTTACATCAATGAGTGTTAACATAGGAGAAACAAAGACTCTTGAAGCACTTGTTACTAATTCACCAGATAAAAAAGATATTACATATACGGTTACTAACCAGCCAGATGCTGCCGGGGTAGTTCCCACAGATACGCTTATTGAAGTTAAACAGTCTGATGATGGTAAGTCGTTTGATATAAAGGGCGTGGCACCAGGTATAGCACATGTTACAGTTTCACAGAATATTAATGGTGTTATAAAGAAGGCTACTTGTGTTGTATATATAACAACACCTGTTGGAGAGATTAGTATTAACCCATCAAGTGTGCAGATAGACAGAGGCTCATCTGAAACTGTACAGGTTATATTTAATCCGGCAGGACCAACTAACAACAAGGTATTATGGTCTTCATCTAATCCAGATATAGCAACTGTTGAAGGTGATAGCTATACAGCTACCATAAATGGTATATCGGGTGGCTCTACAACTATCACAGTTATTTCAGAAGATGGGCTTAAGGTAGCAACCTGTGAAGTATATGTAAGAGAACCGGTTACTGGAATCCAGCTTAATGAAACAACAGTCAGGGCATCCATGGCACTCGGACAGTATCAGCTTGTAGCAACTATATTGCCATCAGGTGAAGGCGTTAACAGAAATGTCACATGGACATCTTCTGATACATCTGTTGCAACAGTAGATGATAATGGTCTTGTTAAGTTTGTAAAGCCAGGATATTGTACTATTGTATGTAAGACAACTGATGGTGCATTTATAGCAACCTGTAATTTTATTATTAATATACCGGTAGAAACTATAAAGCTTGATTATACTGATGAAATAATGAGTATAGGTGGAAGATTAAGAATAACTGCTGAGGTGTTACCAGTAACAGCATCAGATAGAACAGTTTTATGGGAATCTTCCAATACGAATGTATGTATAGTTGACTCTAATGGTCTTGTTGAGGCAGTTGGAACAGGAAGCTGTACTATTCTTTGTAAATCACTTGATGGTAACTTTACAGCGATGTGTAACATATATGTTAAACAGCCGGTAACTCAGGTGGTTCTTAATACAACAGATATAACAGTAAGACAGGGACAGGTATTCTGGCTGAATGCAACTTGTCTTCCTGAGAATGCAGATAACAAGATAGTTACATGGGAAAGCCGTGATGAGAAGGTATGTAAGGTTGAAAGTGATGGTAAGGTTACTGCAGTAGGAGCAGGTACAACATCTATTATCGCAACTAATGTAGATACCGGACTTACAGCATTCTGTGTTGTTACAGTAACACAGCCTGTAACAGGTATTAAGCTAAATTCTGATTATCAGCAGCTGTGGGTTGGAGCTAAATATGCAATTATTCCTACTGTTGAACCATATGATGCTGAGAATAAGAACGTAACTTATATGTCAAGTGACCCTGAGGTTGCATCGGTAGATGAGAATGGTGTTGTTACAGCTCTTAAGGGTGGTTCATGTGTTATAGAGGTCACTACAGAGGTCAATAAGCTTACAGCGGCATGTACTATAGATGTTAAGGAATATGTTTCAACTATTGAACTTAGTGAAACTGATAAGCTGATGAACATTGGTGCAACAGGAACTCTTATAGCTAAGGTTGGTTCAGATACAGCAACAAACAAAAATTTAACATGGTCATCATCAAATAATGATGTATGTTATGTTGACCAGGAAGGCAATATAAGTGCCAATGGCGTTGGCAGTGCAGTTATTACAGCTACAGCGGTTGATGGAAGTGGAGTAAGTGCTTCCTGCATAGTAAGGGTTATTAATCCTGTAACAGGTTTATATGTTGAACCAGATACAGTAAGACTTCTTATTGGTGATTCAGTAAGGGCGACAGCGGTGATTACACCTGATGAAGCTACGATTAAAGATGTAACATGGAAATCATCTAATGAATCTGTAGCAGTGGTAGATGAATCAGGAGAGATATTTGCAGTTGGCACTGGTAAGTGTAAGGTAACAGCTACATCACAGGATGGTAACAATATTACAGGAACATGCTGGGTATATGTAACACCAGTTGTTAATATATCATCACTCAGGATTAACTCTAAGGAAATATACATGTTAACAGGAAGAGCAAGACAGCTATCAGTTATAGTCAGACCAGTTGTTAATAATGATTCATATGAGTGGTATTCGACAGATACAGGAATTGTTCAGGTTGATCAGGATGGAGTCATAACTACAGTTGGACCTGGTACAGCAGACGTGTTTGTAATAAGTAATAACAGCGGTGTTGAGGCTTCTTGTACAGTCCATTCACTTGCAATGAGTACATCTAATATAAGAATTGAACAGTATGACAGATATAATCTTGATGTTATAGGTACAGAAGATAAAATCACATGGAGAAGCAGTAATCCAAGAGTGTGTACAGTATCTTCTTCTGGAGAAGTTATAGGTAGAAGAGCAGGTACAACAACTGTTACAGCTACAGTTAATAATAAGACTTTAAGTTGTGTGGTTACAGTTACTAATATAAGATAATAAATAAACAAAAAGCAGCAGCTGTGATAAACATGGCTGTTGCTTTTTTGTATAGACAGTTGTTATATATAACTGATGTGTCATGATAGCTTTATTACTAAGCAATCCGGTAACATCAGTGAGTGGCAGAATTTACTTTTGCTCATGACATCATATTATATAAATAAAGAAACAGCTGCCAACCAATAAGCTGACAGCTGTTCTTTATTTTAATATGAGGGGGAGATAGAAAGAATTAACTTACTATCTGATTATTAGTATATTCAATATTTGTGTGCAAAGTATGTACAATTTATGAAAGAATAATAAAAACAATAAAAATAAAGAAAATAAAATAATGTAAAATAAAGGCTGCAAAACTTTGCAAGTTTAGTTTTTTAATTTATTGATTATTGAATATCAATATGTTAGAATTTATACGTTAAAATATAAAGGATGGGAATGTCTATATGGGAATTGATAATAAAGATGAATTGGATGATGAGTTAGTGAAATCATTGGAAAGACTTGTAGAAGAAGAAACCAGTGTCGCTAAAGCATTTGTTGATAATCAGAAAGAGTCATCTGCAGAAAACACAGCTGCAAAAGATTCACAAGATACAGACATTGAGATGGGTAAGACTAAGGTTATACCTAAAGTTACAACAGATATGCTCACGAAATCTGATGATGATGTTCAGAAAACAGGTGTATATAACGTTGATGAAGTGAGAGATAATATTAGAAATATCCCGGTTAAGAATTCAGATTCTGGTGTTAATTTGGATGTTGATTTAGATGTTAATTCAGATGTTAGTTCTGATATTGATTCAGATCAGCATGCTGATTCAGATAAACATGTGGCTGGTGGAACTGCCAGTGATGATAAAAAGAAGAAAATCATAATAGGAGTTTCATGTGGTATAGCGGCACTTCTGGTACTTATAGGTATTATTACCGGTATAGTTATTCATAACAGAAGTAAAGAATCATATAAATATAATTATGAAAAAGGTATGGAAAGCTATAAGAATAATGATTATGATTCGGCTGTGAAGTATCTTTCAAAGGCAGCTAAGCTTAATGAAGGTAAGAAAAACACAGATCTTAAGTATACATTATATGAGTGCTATAAAGAAGAGAATAATACAGATAAGCAGATAGAAACACTTAAAGACATTCTGTCTTATGATGAGAATAATCAGAAGTCAATACAGGAGCTTGCATCTATATATGAACAAAAAAAGGATGGCAATGCACTTAATACACTGATAAAGTCGTATAAAAACAAAGAAGGTTATAAGTATCTTTCGGATTATGTTGTTGAGAATCCTAAACCATCGGTTGAAGCAGGAACTTATGATGATGAGGTTAAGCTGCAATTTACAGAAAGCTCTTCTTCAACAATATATTATACGCAGGATAAATCTGAGCCAACTGAAAAAAGTACAAAATATAATGGTGATACCATTGAGATTAAGAATGGAACAACTACTATCAAAGCAGTAGCTGTTAATTCAATAGGAGTATATAGTGATGTTGTTGAGCTTCAGTATGTTGTTGACTACAAGAAGCCATCAACACCAACGGTTAGTCCGGAATCTGGAACATATGCAGAGGGACAGCAGGTGACTATAAGCAATATCCCAGTTGGAAGTAAAGCATATTACACACTGGATGGCTCGACACCAACAGCAGGCTCGGAAGAGTATACAGAACCCTTTGATATTCCTGAAGGCAACAATGTAATATCAGTTATAATAATAGATTCACATAATCAGGCGAGTTCAGTAGTCAAAAGAAATTATGTGATAAATAAGGCAAAAACATTTTCTTATAATGAATGCCTTGAAATATTAAAAAACAGACTTATTGCGGATGGTGTACTTAAGTCAGATGGTAATACGACCAGTGATGGCAGAAAGGTGACTTTTGTATATCAGCCAAAAGCAACAGTCAATTCGGTTGAGATGTATATCGTAAGGTTTGATGTTACAGATAAATCAAAGACATCTACTGAAGGGTATTATGGAATAGGAATCAAGAATGGAACATGTTACAAAGTGACTAATTCAAACGGCTCTTACAGTTCTTCTGAATATTAACATTTAAATAACGTAAAACGTAAGAGGACTAATAGCTATAAATAGGTTTTGATGTGTGATCAGCACTTCAGATATAATATAACACTGAAAGGGGTATTATAATGTACAAGATTCTTAAGGCTGAAAAATTAGCAGAAAAGATTTTTCTTATGGATGTTGAAGCACCAAGAGTTGCTAAACACTGTGAACCTGGCCAGTTCATTATTGTTAAAATGGATGAAAAAGGGGAAAGAATTCCTCTTACAATCTGTGATTATGACAGAGAGGCTGGAACAATTACTATTGTATTCCAGATAGTCGGAGCATCAACAGAAAAGATGTCACATCTTAAGGCAGGAGATGCATTCAGTGATTTTGTAGGACCTTTAGGATGCCCTTCAGAATTAATCCATGAGGATATTGAAGAATTAAAGAAGCAGAAGATAGTATTCATAGCAGGTGGCGTTGGAACAGCTCCAGTTTATCCACAGGTCAAGTGGCTTCATGAGCATGGAGTTGATGCAGATGTTATTGTTGGTGCTAAGAATAAAGATCTTATTCTGCTTGAAGATGAGATGAAGGCTGTTGCCGGCAATCTCTATATAACAACAGATGATGGAAGCTATGTAAGAAAAGGTATGGGTACAGATGTACTTAAAGACCTTTATGCACAGGGTAAGAAGTATGATAAGTGTATAGCTATCGGACCATTGATTATGATGAAGTTTGTCTGTCTGTTAACTAAGGAACTGGGTATTCCTACAGTTGTAAGTATGAATCCTATTATGGTTGATGGAACTGGAATGTGTGGAGCATGCAGACTTCAGGTTGGTGATGAGATTAAGTTCGCTTGTGTTGATGGACCAGAGTTTGATGGACATCTTGTAGATTTTGATCAGGCTATGAAACGTCAGCAGACATATAAAACAGAAGAGGGCAGAGCTATGCTTGCTGCTCTTGAGGGTGAAACTCATCATGGTGGATGTGGAAACTGTAATTAATTGTTGGTATTCATTAAGAAGCATGGTTACTGTTTGCTTATATACTTGTGAACAGTGACGATTAATCGATGGAAAAGAGGTATATATAATGGATGTTATGAAAAAGGTTCCTGTAAGGGAACAGGCTCCAGATGTAAGAAATAAGAATTTTGATGAGGTTTGCCTCGGATATAATGCAGAAGAGGCACAGGAAGAGGCAACTCGTTGTCTTAATTGTAAGAATGCAAGATGTGTTCAGGGATGTCCTGTATCAATAAACATACCTGAGTTCATTCATAATGTAAAAGAAGGTAATTTTGCAGAAGCATATAAGGTTATTGGAAAGTCTTCAGCACTTCCAGCTGTATGTGGCCGTGTATGTCCACAGGAAACACAGTGTGAAGGACAGTGCGTAAGAGGTATTAAGGGTGAGGCTGTATCTATTGGAAAGCTTGAAAGATTCGTAGCTGACTGGGCTAGAGAAAACAATGTTGCACCTGAGATGCCAACAGAAAAGAAAGGCAAGAAGGTAGCTGTAATAGGTTCTGGTCCTTCAGGACTTACATGCGCAGGAGATCTTGCAAAGATGGGATATGAAGTAACTATATTTGAAGCACTTCATGAACCTGGCGGAGTATTAGTATATGGTATTCCTGAGTTCCGTCTTCCAAAGAAGACAGTAGTTGCATCAGAAGTTGAAAATGTTAAAAAGCTTGGTGTTAAGATAGAAACTAACGTAGTTATAGGTAAATCAATGACTATAGACCAGCTTCTTAACGAAGAAGGTTTCGATGCAGTATTTATTGGTTCGGGAGCAGGTCTTCCTAGATTTATGGGTATTCCAGGTGAAAATGCTAACGAAGTATTCTCAGCTAATGAGTATCTTACAAGAAGCAATCTTATGAAGGCATTCAGGGATGATTATGATACACCTATTGCGAAGTTTAAGAAAGTTGCAGTTGTAGGTGGCGGTAATGTTGCTATGGATGCTGCAAGAACAGCTTTAAGACTTGGAGCAGAAGTACATATTGTATACAGAAGAAGCGAGGAAGAACTTCCAGCAAGAGCTGAGGAAGTACATCATGCTAAAGAAGAAGGTATTATATTTGACCTTCTTACTAACCCAACAGAAGTTCTCACAGATGAGAAGGGCAATGTTACAGGAATTAAGTGCGTAAAGATGGAACTTGGTGAACCAGATGCCTCAGGCAGAAGAAAGCCTGTTGAGATACCAGGTTCTGAGTTCGTTATGGAACTTGATGCAGTTATCATGTCACTTGGTACATCACCTAACCCACTTATTTCATCAACAACTAAGGGACTTGATATTAATAAGAGAAAGTGTATTGTTGCAGAAGAAGATAATGGACAGACATCAAAGGAAGCAGTATATGCTGGTGGAGATGCTGTTACAGGTGCAGCGACAGTTATTCTTGCTATGGGTGCTGGTAAAGCAGCTGCAAAGGGTATTGATGAATATCTTTCTAATAAGTAATAATATATTAAAACTTTAAACTGATTGTAAATAAAGTTAAGCGGGAACACATGCATAAGATATGTGTTCCCGCTTATTATTTATTCGTTAAATAAGTTGTCAATATATTTGTCTGCGATTGTATCTAAGAGATCATCGTTTGTATCAGGAAAGTTTTTACTGATAGCCTTTTTGATATAGTCGCTTCTGTTGAAATATTTCATTTCCTCAGGAATGTCGTCAAGATAAGAAGCCTCTATATCATCCTTGCTTACGTTATCCTTAAGCCATGCTAAGATAGTATCAGTATCCCTGCTTTCAATAGCAGCCTTGCTCTTGATGTTTTTAGAATACTTTAAAGACCAGAAGCCAATAGCTATAAAGCCAATAAAAAGTAATCCCAGAACAATATTGATAAGTATGAAGTTGGAGCTTCCCTTTACAACTAGTTTAAGAATACCAATATCGTTAAGTATAAGTATTATTATACCGGCTGCACCACATACGAAAAATGTAATGGCTGATGATAAGTTGTCTTTGTATTTGTCCTCAGTGCTTTCGTAAAGATTGGCAGAGTGCATAAGAAGTTCATTTCCTTCTGCTTCGTTGCTTCCAAGTTCGTTAATGCCTGTTACACTGTCATCAATACCCGCAGTCTCTTTTTTTAATTCAATCTCATCATCAGAATGAATGTTATGTTCACTCATAATGTCCTCCTTGTTTAGTTGTTTAGTAAAGTATAAAATGTTTTACTACATGTTTGATTTATTATAGAATATAAATGTGAAAAATTAAAGAACATAAATGAAATATGAAAAATATTTCAAAGCAAAATAATAAAGAGAAAACAAAGAATAAGGAAGGTTTAAGATGACGGATATGAATAAAGTTTTGATATTAACAGGTGGTTATGTAGATATCCAATGGGCAAAAGAATGGCTTGCAGATAAAAAATTCGACTATTGTATAGCGGCAGACAGAGGTCTTATGTATGCTGACAGACTTGGACTTGATATTGACTTTTTACTAGGTGATTATGATTCGGTCGATGAACGTGTGCTTGAAAGATATAAAAAAAAGGTTGATTTTGAAGTATATCCATGTGAAAAGGATTATACTGATACTCATCTTGCAATAATGACGGCTGTACAAAAGGGGGCTTCTGATATATATATACTTGGTGCGATAGGAACAAGGATGGATCATACAATGACTAATATCGGAAATATGAAAGCTGCACTGGACTCAGGAGTGAACTGCCACATAGTTGATAAATATAATTGTATATATCTTGTAAATAATGACACTGGCATGCACTTAATAAAGAAAAAGGAACAGTATGGAAAATATGTTTCTATTGTTCCGATGAGTGAAGAGGTTGTTATAACACTTGAAGGTTTTAAATATTGCCTTAACAAATATATTTTAAAGCAGGGACTTAGTATATGTCAGAGCAATGAGATTGAAAATGATGAGGCTTCTATAATAATCCATAAGGGGTTGGCTGCTATATTTGAAACGACAGATTAAAACTGTGCAAAATTAATGAAAAATCTAAAAAAAACATTAAAAATCACTAGGAATGATACAAATATTTACTTGAAATAAATGGTTGATTGTTATAAAATAAACAATAGTTGTTTGCACTAAGCAATGTATATTAAAGAGGAGGTCTCGATAATGAGTAATACTACACAGGCTTTATCAAGAATCGAAGCTATTCTTGATGACAGCAGTTTTGTTGAAATCGGAGCCAGAGTTACAGCCAGAGCTACAGATTTTAACATGCAGGAAAAGAAAGCTCCATCTGATGGTGTAATAACAGGTTATGGAGTGGTTAATGGAAATCTCGTGTATGTATATAGCCAGGATGCTTCTGTTTTAGGCGGAACTATCGGTGAAATGCATGCTAAGAAGATTGCCAGCCTTTATGAGAAGGCAATGAAAATGGGAGCTCCTGTGGTAGGTCTGATTGACTGCGCAGGTTTAAGACTTCAGGAAGCAACAGATGCACTTAATGGTTTTGGTGAAATCTATAAGAATATGTCACTTGCTTCAGGAATTATTCCACAGATTACAGCTGTTTATGGCGAATGTGGTGGAGGTCTTGCCGTTCTTGCAGAACTTTCAGATTTCGTATTTGTTGAAGAAAAAAAGGCTAAGTTATTCGTTAACAGTCCTAATGCATTAGATGGCAATTATGAGTCAAAGCTTGATACATCAAGTGCTAAGTTTATGGCAGAAGCAGGTGTTGTTGATTTTGTTGGAGATGAAGAAACTATCGCCAACGGAGTAAGACAACTTGTATCTATGCTTCCATCTAATAATGCTGAGGGTACAGTATGTACTGATAATCAGGATGATCTTAACAGAGTATGCCAGGATATGGAAGCAGAAATAGCTGATCCTGCACTTGCACTTACAGATATTTCAGATGATGGTGTATTTGTTGAAGCTAAGGCAGAATATGCTAAAGAGATGGTTACAGGATTCATTCTTGTTGATGGCGTTACAGTTGGTGCAGTAGCTAACAGAACAGCTCTTTATGATGAGAATGGTGAAAAGGCAGAAGAATTTGCACCAGTACTTACAACAGCAGGTGCTTATAAGGCAGCTGAGTTTGTTACATTCTGTAATGCATTTGAAATACCAGTTCTTACACTTACTAATGTTAAGGGCTTTGAAGCTACAGTTAAGTCAGAAAGAACAATAGCTAAAGCAGCAGCTAAGCTTGTATATGCATTTTCTAATGCAGATGTACCTAAGGTTAATATTATTACAGGTGAAGCTTATGGTAGTGCTTATGTAGCTATGAATTCAAAATCAATAGGTGCAGATATGGTATATGCATGGCCACAGGCTAGTATTGGCATGATGGATGCTTCATTGGCAGCTAAGATTATGTACGCTGATGATATCGCAGCTTCTAAGGATGTTACATCAACTATTAACGAAAAGGCAGCAGAATATGCAGCTTTACAGTCAAGTGTTGACCAGGCAGCAGCAAGAGGCTATGTTGATACTATTATTAATCCTGAAGACACAAGAAAGTATGTTGCAGCAGCATTTGAAATGTTGTTTGATAAAAGAGAGGTTCGTGCAGATAAGAAGCATGGTACAGTATAATAAAGAGGTGATAATATGAAGAAAGTTAATATCAAAAAGTTCTTAGTGTTATTTTCACTGCTTGTATGTGTATTCTGCATGACAGCCTGCGATTCATCTAATGGTACTATATCAACAACAAGTGCAAAGTTAGAACGTAAGAATATGATTATCCAGGTGTATCAGTCATATTTGGAAGACTGGACAACTGATATGATTACATATCTTGACCAGAATGATTCAGCTAAGATAACATCTGATGCAGAGTCAGCATTACCACTTGCATTGGTTAATGGCAAGCAGTATATTGTGGATCAGGAAGGTCTTACAGCAAAGACTATTGGCTTTTATAACAGCTGGAATAGTACAAGAGGAGAACTTGGTGCACTTAAGAGTATTGGAACTATCAATATAGCACTTAACAAGGATACTGGTAAGTTATGTACTATAACAGTCGATACAGCTTATGAGAAGAATGATAAAGTATCTTTTGAATTTGTTATAAATGATGATTTCTCACTTGAAAATGGTGCTATCAATCCATCATATACAACAGGACAGAAAATGTATAAGGCAGTTATGAACACAATTATAGGTATGGGTACAGTATTTATCGTGCTTATATTTATTTCATTCATAATCGGCTTATTCAAGTATATAAGTGTTTGGGAGAATAAGAATAAAGCTAAGAATAACGCATCAGCAGATGCTCAGGGTGTTAATAATGCAATAGCCCAGATTGTTTCTAATGAAGAACAGGATGAAGAGGTTGATGACCTTGAACTTGTTGCAGTTATAACAGCAGCTATTGCAGCATCAGAGAATACATCTACAGACGGACTTGTTGTTCGTTCAATCAGAAAGGTTAATAGCAGGAGGAAATAATTATGAAGAATTATACAATAACAGTTAATGGTAATGTATATGATGTTACTGTAGAAGAAGGAACAGGAAATGGTGCACCAGCAGCAAAGGCAGCAGCACCTAAAGCAGCTCCAAAGGCTGCACCAAAGGCAGTACCAGCAGGCGCACAGGGTGCAGTTAAGGTTAATGCACCTATGCCAGGCAAGATTCTTAAGGTTAACGCAGCAGCAGGCGCAGCTGTAAAGAAGGGTGACGTATTAGTTGTCCTTGAAGCTATGAAGATGGAAAATGAAATTTGTGCACCACAGGATGGTACAGTTGCAACAGTTGAATGTGCAGCTGGTGATTCTGTAGAGTCAGGTAAAGTATTAGTTTCTATGAACTAATTGATATATATATCAATCTAGAAGTGTAGAAATAATATACGGAGGTAAAAAATGGAATATATTTTATCAACATTGGGAAACCTCGTACACCAGACAGCATTCTTTAACCTCACATGGGGTAACTATCTGATGGTTCTGGTTGCACTGTTTTTCATGTATTTAGCGATTAAAAAAGAATATGAACCTCTGCTTTTAGTACCTATTTCTTTTGGTATGTTACTTGTTAATCTTTTCCCTGATATAATGTTATCTATTGAAGATTCAAGTAACGGAGTAGGTGGTTTATTACATTACTTTTATTTATTAGATGAATGGAGTATTCTTCCATCACTTATTTTCCTTGGAGTTGGTGCAATGACAGACTTCGGTCCTCTTATTGCCAACCCTAAGAGCTTCCTTTTAGGAGCTGCTGCACAGTTCGGTATATTCGCAGCATATATAATGGCTATATTTATGGGATTCCCAGATAAGGCAGCCGCAGCTATATCTATTATCGGTGGAGCTGATGGTCCTACATCAATCTTCCTTGCAGGTAAGCTTGGTCAGACTAAGTATATGGGACCTATTGCGGTTGCAGCATATTCATATATGTCTTTAGTACCTATTATACAGCCACCTATCATGAAGTTATTAACTACTAAGAAAGAAAGAGAAGTCAAGATGGAACAGTTAAGACCTGTATCTAAGCTTGAAAAGATTCTTTTCCCTATTGTAGTTACAATAGTTGTTGTACTTATTCTTCCAACAACAGCACCACTTGTAGGTATGCTTATGCTTGGTAACTTATTCAGAGAATCAGGTGTTGTTAAGCAGCTTACAGAAACAGCCTCTAATGCACTTATGTATATCGTAGTTATTATACTTGGTACATCAGTAGGTGCTACAACAAGTGCAGAAGCATTCCTTAATCTTGATACTTTAAAGATTGTTGCACTTGGTCTTATTGCTTTCTGCTTTGGTACAGCAGCTGGTGTTGTATTTGGTAAGATTATGTGTAAAGCTACACATGGTAAGGTTAATCCACTTATCGGTTCAGCAGGTGTATCTGCGGTTCCTATGGCAGCCAGAGTTTCACAGAAGGTTGGTACTGAGGCAGATCCTTCTAACTTCCTTCTGATGCATGCTATGGGACCTAATGTTGCCGGAGTTATTGGTACAGCGGTTGCAGCAGGTACATTTATGGCGATGTTTGGTGTCATGTAAAACGGACTAAGAGTCTCTAAGCTCGCAGAATACGCGAGCTAAGACACTCTAAGTCCGTAAGAAGTTGCTATTGCAACTTCCAGAGGGTTAAAGCTGCTTGTGGTTATGCAGACTAAGACCTTCTAAATTCATTAGAAGTTGCAATTGCAACTTCTATAATGTTGCAGATTTTGAGGGCTAAGACCCTCTCATAATCAATTTATTACTTTATATATAGAAATATATAGGAGGAGTTTAAGATGGCAGATCAGGTTAAGAAACCATTAAAAATAACTGAAACTGTATTAAGAGATGCTCATCAGTCACTTATTGCTACTAGAATGACAACTGAGCAGATGCTTCCAATCATAGACAAGATGGATAAGGTTGGTTATCATTCAGTTGAGTGCTGGGGCGGTGCTACATTTGATGCATCACTTCGTTTCCTTAAGGAAGACCCTTGGGAAAGACTTCGTAAGTTAAGAGATGGTTTTAAGAATACAAAGTTACAGATGTTATTCAGAGGACAGAATATCCTCGGATACAATCATTATGCAGATG
>OGKW01001220.1_pt1 | contig 15925 bp, 9 predicted proteins | sample 1572601 | NCBI WGS metagenome assembly OGKW01 (sample SAMEA2581875, study PRJEB24529) | metagenome | biome: Human gut stool | place: China | collected 2011
AACAGGCGCGTGTAATACTCTTTTTCCGACTTGTCGCGGTCGATGATCACGTGCTTGGGTGCGGGAATCAGGCAGTGCTGGATGCCGCCGAAGCCGCCGAGCGACTCCTGGTAGGCTCCCGTGTGGAAAAATCCGATGTACTGCGTGTTGCCCGCTTCGAGTTTGGGCAGGAAGATGGCGCTGGTGTGGCACTCCGAGTTGTAGAAGTCCTCGCTGTCGCAGGTCAGCCCGCCGAGCAGCACGCGCTGGTATTCCTTGTCCCAGTTGTTCACGGCCAGCATGATGTAACGCTGGTTGATGCCCCACGTGTCGGGCAGGGTGGTGATGAACGACGAGTCGATCATGTACCAGTTCTCGCGGTCGTTCTGCTGTTTCTGGTTGACGATCGAGTAGAGCACCGCGCCGCTTTCGCCCACGGTGAACGAGCCGAATTCGGTGAAGATGTTGGGTTCCTCGACGCCGTTGCGTTGGCAGATGTTCTTGATCTGCGCCACGATCTCCTCGGTGAGGTACTCGTAGTCGTATTCGAAGTTGAGCGAGTTCTTGATCGGGAAACCGCCGCCGATGTTGAGGCTGTCCAGCTCGGGACAGATGGCCTTCAGCTCGCAGTAGACGTTCATGCACTTCGACAGCTCGTTCCAGTAGTAGGCCGTGTCCTTGATGCCGGTGTTGATGAAGAAATGCAGCATCTTGAGCTGGAATTTCTTGCTGTTGCGGAGTTTTGCCTTGTAGAAATCGACGATGTCGTTGTAGCGGATTCCCAGCCGCGAGGTGTAGAAGTCGAACTTGGGTTCCTCCTCGCAGGCGATGCGGATGCCGACCTTGCACTTCTTGGTGAACGAGTCCTCGAACAGCTCCAGCTCCTCCTTGTTGTCCAGCACGGGGATCGTGTTCGAGAAACCGTCGTTGACGAGCTGGGCGATATTCTCGACGTACTGCGGGCGTTTGAAACCGTTGCAGATGATGTAGCGGTCCTTGTCGATGATGCCGCCGTCGTAGAGGGCGTTGATGATGTGGATGTCGTAGGCCGACGAGGTTTCCAGATGGATGTCGTTCTTCATGGCCTCTTCCAGCACGAACGAGAAGTGGCTCGACTTGGTGCAGTAGCAATAGTTGTACGAACCCTTGTAGTCGACCTTCGCCATCGCCACGTTGAACATGCGCTTGGCGCGGTTGATCTGCTGGGAGATCTTCGGCAGGTAGGTGATTTTGAGCGGAGTTCCGTACTGTTTGATCAGTTCCATCAGCGGAATGTCGTGGAAATTCAGCTCGTTGTCCTCGACGGAGAACTCATCCTGCGGGAAATCGAACGATTGTTCGATCAGGTCGATGTACTTGTCTTTCATGGCTCGTTCGGTAAAGTTTTTGCAATCCGGCCCGGTTACTTTACAATTTTCGGGCGAAAGTAGCTCGCCCGGATTTTGGAAAAAATCGGGATGCAAAATAGGCGAATATTTTTCGGATAACCAACACTTTGCCCGATTATTTTGAAAAAGCCCTCCGGAATATTGCTTTTTCCGCTGAAAAAGGGTAATTTTGAACCCGGATTTAAAGGATTTTCAACCGTGCTGATTCATACCCTGATACAATATCTGGAGTCGCACAGGCGGCTCGTCGTACCCCAACTCGGAACGTTCATCGTCAAGGAGCCGGGCCGGAGCGTCGTCTTTTCGGAACTGCTCAAGCGCGACGACGGCGTGCTGCGGGGGCTTCTCCGCGCCGAGGGGATGGGCGAACTGGAGGCCGCGGGCGAGATCGACCGCTTCGTTTTCGAGATCCGCCACGCCGTGGAGCATGGCTCGGAGTACCGCCTGGAGGGCTTCGGGGTGATGAAACCCGGTCCCAATGCGACCATCGCCTTCGTCTACGAGCCGCAACCCGCGTCGGAATCCCCCGCGCAAGAACCGGCTGCCGGGAAACGTCAGCCGCTGCAACCCGAGAAGGTGGCCGAGGCCGTCAAGACGGCTTTCACGGAGCCGCGCGTGTCGACTTCGGCGAAGATGAATCCCGATCCTTCGGTGCGGGGGCTGCGCTACGGCAAGCCGCCGAAGAACACCGATGCCTACCGCTACGTCGACCGCGTGCCGCGCCGCCGCGCCGACCGGTTCATCTGGATCGCCGTGATCGCCGCCCTGCTGGCCGTGGCGGCCATCGCCTTCGGACTTTGGCGCGACGCCCGGGAGAAGCAGGCCGAAAACGAATACATCGAACTTCCGCAGGCGGCGGAACTCCCGTCCGCCGCGTCCCAACCCGAACAACCCGAATAAATGACAGAGATCACCACCGTAAAACAACGCTTCGGCATCATCGGCAACTCCCCGCTTCTGGACAGGGCGCTGGAGGTGGCCCTGCGTGTGGCTCCTACCGACCTGACGGTGCTCGTTACGGGCGAGAGCGGTGTGGGCAAGGAGTTTTTCCCGCAGGTTATCCACGCCTATTCCGCGCGCAAGCACAGCAAATACATCGCCGTCAACTGCGCGGCGATTCCCGAGGGTACGATCGACTCCGAACTGTTCGGCCACGAGAAAGGCTCCTTTACCGGCGCCGTGGAGGCCCGCAAGGGGTATTTCGAGGAGGCTGACGGCGGCACGATCTTCCTGGACGAGGTAGCCGAACTGCCGCATCCGACGCAGGCGCGCCTGCTGCGCGGGCTTCAGACGGGCGAGTATATCCGCGTCGGTTCGTCGAAGGTGCAGAAGACCAACGTCCGCGTGGTCGCCGCCACGAACATGAACCTCCAGGAGGCCATCGCCCAGGGGCGTTTCCGCGAGGACCTTTACTACCGTCTGGGGACGGTCCCCATCACGGTTCCCTCGCTGCGCGAACGCCCGGAGGACATTCCGCTGCTGTTCCGCAAGTTCGCCGCCGACGTGGCCGTGCAGTACCGCATGCCCGCCGTGACGCTCGACGATGCGGCGCGCGAGATGCTGAAGAACTACTACTGGCGGGGCAACATCCGCCAGCTGAAGAACGTCGCCGAGCAGATTTCGGCCATCGAGCAGACCCGGGTGATCACCTCCGAGGTGCTGGCGAAATACCTGCCCCCGCAGGGCGGGGGCGCGCCGATGGCCGCCGGGACGATGCGCATGGACGACACGATGTCGACCGAGCGCGAACTGCTCTACAAGGTGCTGTTCGACATGCGCGCCGACATCAACGACCTCAAGCGGATGATCTCCGAACTGATGAAGGGCGGCGTGCCGTGCCCCGAGCCGGTCCGTGACGTCAAGGCCTTGCTGCCGACCACGGCGCAGAGCAGCTACGTTCCGGCCGTCGCTTCCTATCCCCAGCCTCCGGTCTATGCCGAGAGCGAGGAGGTGACCGACGAGCCGCCCCGCGAGATGACCAAGGCCGACATGCAGCGCGAGCAGATCATCCGCGCCCTGCGCCGCAACAACGGCCGCCGCCGCGAGGCCGCTGCCGAACTTTTCATGTCGGAGCGCACACTATACCGCAAGATAAAGGAGTTAGGAATTGAAGACAATTCCTGACTCCAATTAAAAATTAAGAATTAGAAGAATGCGCAGATTCCGAGATAATTTTTCATTTTTCATTTTCCGTTTTTCATTGCTGGCTATCGCCGCGGTGATGACCGGCTGCGGCGTGTCCATCAAATACTCGCTGTCGGGCGCCTCGATTCCGCCTGACGCCAAGACCTTTTCGGTGGCCTACTTCCCCAACAACGCCACGATGGTGTCGCCGATTTTGAGTTCCACGCTCACCGAGGCGCTGGTCGACATGTTCACGCGCCGCACGCGCCTGATGCAGGTCGACGAGGGCGGCGACTTCGCCTTCGAGGGCGAGATCGTCAACTATACCTCGACGACGGCTTCGGTTTCGAGCGACGACTACGCCCTGCTCAACCGCCTGACGATCACCGTCAAGGTGCGCTTCACCAACGCCCTCGACGAGAAGATGTCGTTCAACCGCACCTTCCAGGCCTACGAGGACTACGACTCCACGAAACTGCTTACGGAGGTCGAAGGCGAGCTGATCCCCCAGATCGTCGACAAGATCGTGACCGACATTTTCCAGGCCGCGGCCTCCAACTGGTAATTCCGACGCGCGATGTCCGACCTGAAAACATACTTTGCGGCGCCCGGCCGGGCGGAGACGCCTTCCGCTGCCGAAGCCGGGGACCTTGCGGTGCGCTTCCCGTGGTTCCTTCCGGGGCGTATCCTGCGCGAGACGCTTACGGGCGAATCCGATCCGCGGGTGGCGCTGACGGCCCCGTGGCGGGCCGAGAGTTCGCTGCGCAGGGCCGCCGTCGACGCCTCGGCGCTCACGCAGCTCTCCTCGGAGGAGATCATCGACCGTTTCCTTCAGGAAGAGGACCTGCGCATCGTCGCCGGCGAGGGCGAACCCGAGGAGGAGGTCGTTCTGCAGCCCGAACTGGACGACGACGACGAGGTGGTCACCGAGGAGCTGGCCGAAATCTATCTCGCTCAAGGCCTTCGGGACAAGTCCGTGGCGATTTATCGCAAATTAAGTTTGCGAAATCCCGAAAAAAGTGTTTACTTTGCCGAACTTATTGGCAAAATAGAAAACAATATTAAAATTTAAGGTAATATGTTATACACGATTTGCATTGCCCTGATACTCGTTGCGAGCGTACTGGTGATCCTGGCGGTATTGGTGCAGAACCCCAAGAGCGGCATGGCCGCCAATTTCGGCGCGTCGAACCAGGTGATGGGTGTGCGCGAGACTACGAACTTCCTGGAGAAATTCACCTGGTCGATGGCTATTGCCATCGTGGTTTTGAGCCTTGCGGCTACGTTGGCCATGGACCGCGGTCTGGTCGCCGACAGCAATTTGGAGATTTCGAAGGACGCCAAGGCGCTTCAGGAGCGGGTCATCGAATCCGAGGCCGCCGCTACGATGCCGCAGGCCGAGATTCCCTCTGCCGGACAGACCGAGCAGCAGGCCGAGTAGCCTCCGCGCTCCGTCCGGAAACGCCGGAGGGGGGGGAGACCTCGCCGTTATAGAAGACCGTGGATTCTTTCCGCGGTCTTTTTTTCGCCCGTCCGGAGGAGGTCCCGCATGGGACGATTCATCGGGGGGGGCCGGAACGGTCCCGCAGCAGAGACCCCGGAGGGGCGCCTTGCAATGGAAATTCCGAGGTTGTTTGCCTCCCGGAACGGGACGGTGAATTCCCGCCCGTGTTTTGCGCCCGGCCGGAACCTCTCCGATTCATGTATTGGAAAAGCCTGCGGGATGCTCCGCGGGCTTTTTTTGTGCCCCTTCGAATCGCTCCGGGAGGGTGCCCCCCCCCTTGGGCGAAAACGGTCAGAGATGCTGCGGACTGAAAGCCCCGATGGTCTTGATCCGCTCCTCGAAATCGTCGCGCGAGACGAGCGTGTGCCCCTTGATCTTCGACCGGTAGTTGTAGATCGTGCTCACGGAGTAACGCAGCAGCGCGGCGATTTTCGACGAGTCGTTGATGCCCAGCCGGATCAGCGCGAAGATGCGCAGCTCGGTCGTCAGCAGCTCGCCCTTTTTCGGCTCGATGCGCGCCTCCTTGTCCAGCAGGGAGTTGAAATCCTCGATGAACGTGGGGTAGAGTTGCAGGAACGTCGTGTCGAAGTTGCGGTAAAACTCCTCCAGTTCGCGGCTGTCGCCGTCGGTCGGGGAGTACTCCTTCCGCAGTTCGTCGACGCGGCCGTCGCGCAGCAGGCGGCGTACGTGGCGGCGCGAGTCGATGATCTTGTCGATGTACTCCGAGCACATCGTCAGGAAGATGCCGATATACTCCTCCTTCACTTCGTTGGCCTCTGAAATCTGGCTGTTCAGTCCTGCCAGTCGCTTGTTGATGTGCTGGAGGTCTTTGTTCGAGATGTTGAGCCGGTTGTTGGCCTGCTGCAATTCGAGCCGCGCAAGGTTCAGCTTGCGGTTCTGCCGCAGGACGAAGACCACGCCCCCGAGGGCCAGCAGCATGAAGCAGCCGATTGACACGACGAAGATGTTGTACATGGCGTCCATCCGCTGCCGCCGGACCTGGTAGGCCTCTTCGATGACGTGCAGCGCCAGTGCGTCCTGCCACGGGCGGAGCCGCGAATTGAAGAACCGTGCGTCGTCCATCACGATCCGCATGTAACGCATGGCGCGCTGGATGTTGTCGTCGTCGAGCAGCGTGTTGGCGAGGCTTTTCAGTGCGGCGTTGTCGCGGATCGCCAGCTGGATGTCGGTCATCGCCGAGCGTGCGAACCACACCTGCGCCGTGGGCGTGTCGTCCATCAGGTCCGCCACGAGGGCGCGCATGTACGACGCCTCGGCATATTCGCGCGAAAGGGGTTGCAGGGTGCTGCACAGCCGTTCGGAAATCTCCACGGCCTGCGGGTAGTCGCGGGCGCCGATCGCCTGGCGGAGCCGGAAGTTGAGGTGCGTGACCGACTCCGGTTCGGTGTTCTCCACGATCAGCTGGGCGTAGATCACCGTAAGCCGCCACGATTCGTGTCCCTGCGCCGAGTCGTGGGAGTAGAGCTGGAGTTCGTCGTTGAGTTTGTGGCGGGCGATGTAGTAGTCGACCAGCTGCCTGCGGTCCAGCGCCGTGGTGTCGACCAGTTTCAGCATGTTCGCCGCTTCGAGGTAGATACCCGCCGAACTGTACAGGTATGCCAGCTGGATACGGCTCTCGTTGAGGTGTCCCGCGTCGTTCATGCGCGTCGCCAGGGCGATGTTGCGGTAGAGGTAGTCGATGGTCGAATCGGCCTGGTAAGGGGTGTATTCGTCGATCAGCTGCTGGTTGAGGATGTAGCGCTGGGCGTCCGAGAAATCCGATTTCCGGAGGATGTTTTTCAGCGATTCGATCCGCTGTTCGCGTCCGGCGATGTAGGAGTCCCGGTGCGAAAGGGTGGCGTCGAGTTGTGAAAGCACGCTTTTCAGGTCGTTTTGGGCCGAGGCGGCGAGCGTTGCGGCGAGCAGCAGTACGGTTGACAGAAGGTTTCTCATGTGCGGACGGTTCACGGTTTGTTCCTGACAAAGATCGGAAAAAGGACGGATGGTTCCAAGACCGAATCGGGTACGGTGCGGTACTTTCCGGCTGATAAAAGTGTCGTTACGGCACCAAAGATAGGAATAATCCCGGGAAAATCAATACCGGGCGGCGCGCTTTCCGCCGGTCGGACCGTCCGGCCGTTTTTTCCGGCAGGACGGGCGGCCGGCCCGGCGAACGGAACGTGCTCCGGGAGCCGGATTTATTTAAAATATTTTATTATATGCCGTTTCCGGGCTTCCGAGGCGGTTGTGAAAATTCCGATCAATCTACTTTTTTTTGCAATCGTCAAATAATTAATATATTGAATATCAAGTAGGTATATTTTTATAAACGGGTTTTGAGTTTACAATTTGCTGTTTAAATTTTTTTCATGTCGCGGAGGATAGTTACTTTTATTTAAACGGAAATAAGGCGATGAAGTGTCGATTTTTTAAGAACTGCGCCTTACCTATTTATAATATTAACTTAAAACTTAAAAACCTTAAATTCCTATGGCACATTTTTGCAAGAAACTGCAAGCGGACTGCCGGAGAGGGTGGATGCTGGCACTGACGGCGATGCTGATCGTCTTTGCGCCGGCGGCCTTCGCCCAGTCGGCGCCGACAGTGACGGGAACGGTCACCGACCAGTCGGGACAGCCCGTTATCGGAGCCACGATCATCGAGCAGGGAACTACGAACGGCGCTACGACGGGCGTGGACGGCTCTTATTCCCTCAAACTTCGAGGGGGGGGGAATTCTGCTAACCTGATTTTCCAGTCGCTCGGATTCGTTTCGCAGACGGTCGCCGTGAACGGCCGCACGAAGATCGACGTGAAACTCGCCGAAGACGCCGTGGCCCTCGACGCCGTGGTGGCGATCGGTTACGGCACGGTCAAGCAGAAGGACCTTACGACGGCCGTTTCGGTCGTCAAGACCGACGACCTGGCCCGCCGCCCGATCACCTCGGCCTCGGGAGCCCTTCAGGGCAAAGCCGCCGGCGTGCAGGTCATCCAGCCCAACGGCTCGCCCGGACAGGGCATGGTGGTCCGCGTCCGCGGCGCTTCGTCCATCTCGTCGAGCAACGACCCGCTCTATGTGGTCGACGGCGTTCCCGTGGGCGAAGGAAACTACGCCATCGCTTACCTCTCTCCCAACGAAATCGAGTCGATGCAGGTGCTGAAGGACGCCTCGTCGGCCGCCATCTACGGTTCGCGCGCCGCCAACGGCGTGGTGCTCATCACCACCAAGCAGGGCAGCCGGAAACGAGGCCCCGAGATTTCGTTCTCGACCTTCGTCGGCATTTCGAAGGTGACCAAGAGCTACGACGTGCTCAATGCCCGGCAGTACCGCGACCTGATGGAGGAGAACGGCGCCGTGTCGGGGCTTCCGGCCGATCTGACCGACCGGACCGACTGGTTCGACGAAACCTACTCGACGGGCGTCAACCAGAACTACCAGTTCTCGGTCTCCAACGGCGATGAAAACTCGTCCTATTACCTCGGCGGCGGCTACACCAACGAAAAGGGCATCATCAACACCACCTCTTCGGACCGTTACAACGTGAAGGCCAGCTTCGACAAGAAGATTTTCAAATGGGTTTCGGCCAACGCCTCGACGACTTTCTCGCACTACACCACCAAGGGCACGATCATCTCGGGTCAGGGCGCCAACCGCGCCGGCGTGGTGGTGTCGGCCATCACGACCCCGACCTACGCGCCGATCTGGGACCCCGAGAATCCCCAGCAGTTCTACAATAATTTTTACGGCGCCAACCTCACCTCGCCGCGTGAGAACATGGCCCGCACGGATTACAACCAGGATGTCACCGACCGTCTGCTGCTCTCCGGCGGCCTGACGTTCTACCTGGCCAAGGATCTGACCTTCAAGTCGACGGTTTCGATGGACCGCCGCTGGGTCCACTCGTCGTCGTTCCTCGACCCGATCCGCACCTCCTACGGACGGACGCAGCACGGAACCGCCTCGGACACCCGTTCCGACGATATGCGCATGGTCTATGACAACATCCTGACCTGGAACAAGTCGTTCGACCGCCACAGCCTCGAAGTGATGGCCGGCACGTCGGCCACGACCTCCGTGTGGGAGCAGTTGAGCGGCTCGCGCTCCTATTTCTCCTCGACCAACAACAACGCCATTCCCAACCTGAACGGCGGTAACAACGGCGGCGTCCGCGGCCAGAGCTACGGCAAATCGGAGTGGTCGATCATGTCCTATCTGGCGCGCGTGTCGTACAACTACGACAGCAAGTACCTCGTGACGGCCAATTTCCGCGCCGACGGTTCCTCGAAGCTGGCTCCCGGCCACCGCTGGGGTTACTTCCCCTCGTTCTCGGCCGCGTGGCGCATCTCGGGCGAGAAGTTCCTGCGCGACGTGTCGTGGATCAACGACCTGAAACTGCGCGCCGGCTGGGGACAGACCGGTAACCAGGCGGGTCTGGCGGAGTACGGCTGGATGCAGCAGTACAGCACCAACTACTACGACTGGACGCTGACCGAGAATGCGCAGGCCGTGCCGACGGTCGGCGGTCGCAGCAACATCAAGAACGAGGACCTTACGTGGGAGACCTCTTCGCAGACCAACGTCGGACTCGATTTCGCGCTGCTGAACAACCGTTTGAGCCTCTCGCTCGACTATTACTACAAGTACACCAAGGACATGCTGATGAGCGTGCCTCTGCCCTCGCCCTATCCCAACATCACGCGCAACGACGGCGAGATGTCGAACCAGGGCTTCGAGATCACCCTTTCGTCGGTCAACATCGCCCGGAAGGATTTCAACTGGTCGACCGACCTGAACGTTTCGCTCAACCGCAACAAGGTCGAAAAACTCAACCTGAAGCAGGTATACTACTACGCCACGACCTCCGACGCGACCAACGACAACGTCGTGCGCATGACCCCGGGCCACCCGCTTTCGATGTTCTGGGGCTATGTCTCCAAGGGGGTCGATCCCGAGACGGGCGACCTGGTTTACGAGGACCGCAACGGCGACGGCGAGATCACGCCGCTGGACAAGACCTGGATCGGCAACGCCAATCCCAAGTTCACCTTCGGCATGACCAACAACTTCTCGTGGAAGGGGCTTAACCTGAACATTCTGATCACGGGCTCCTACGGCAACGACATTTTCAACGCCTCGCGCATCGAGACCGAGGGCATGGCTTCGGCCAACAACCAGACCACCACGGTCCTGCGGCGCTGGCGCATTCCGGGCCAGCAGACCGACGTGTTCCGCTCGGACAACCCCGCCTGGAACGTGAAGAATTCGTCCTACTGGGTCGAGGACGGCTCCTACCTCAAGGTGAAGAACATCACCCTGTCGTACGACATCACCTCGCCGAAGCTCAAGCGCATCAACATCACGCGCATCCAGCCTTACATTTCGCTCCAGAACTTCATCACCTGGACTGGCTATTCGGGCTACGATCCCGAGGTGAGCCAGTCGGAAAGCGCCACGCAAATGGGCATCGACTGGGGAACCTATCCCAACGTGCGCACGGTCGTCGTGGGTCTGAATCTTACTTTCTAACCGCTGAAAAAAGAACCGATTATGAAAAAGATATTTTTAATTGCCGCGGGTCTCTCGCTGGGGGTTGCCACCACGTCGTGCAGCCTTGAGAAATTCCCCGAGACGATGTATGCCGAGAACAACACCTCCGGCACGGGCGACAGCGAGACGGCCATCAACACCCGCGAACTGCTCGAAGGCCAGCTTACGGCCATGTACAACTACATGAAGGGCGACCTCCAGACCTACTGGTATCAGCTGACCACGCTCGCCGAGGCGCGCGCCGACAATGCCTACGGCGGCAACATGGCCGAGACGAAGGTCGTCAGCGTCGAGTCGAACCACATCGACAGCGACAACGAATTCGCCTCGAACCTGTGGAACTACTCGATGAACGCCGTGGACTATGCCAACCAGGTCATCTGCAACAGCGATCTGGTGAAGGAGAACGATCCGTCGCTCACCGACAAGGAGTACCAGGAGTGGCTCTCCGAAGCGCTCTGCTGGCGCGCCTATATCTGGATGAACATGATGCAGCTTTTCGGAGAAATCCCGATGCTGACCGAAATCCCGCCCGCCATCAACGCCGGGAACGTCGAGGAGGTCTATCCGCTCTATTTCCCGGCCCGCGTGTCGAAGCAGACCGTCGGCGAGCAGATCGTCAAGGACATCGAGGAGTATGCCTGCAAATACGCCCCCGACATGGACGCTTCGAACAAATTCCGCATCACCAAGGGCTTCGCCTACGGCCTGATGGCCCGTTTCTACTCCATGCGCGAGTTCCGCGACTGGTCGAAGGTCGTCTCGGCCTGCGAAGCGGTCGAAGGGATGGGGTACAGCCTTTGCGACAAGTACGGCGACCTGTGGGCCTACACCACCGGCGATACGGGCATGGCTGCGATGAACACCCGTGAGTCGATTTTCGAGGTGCAGTGGACCAGCCAGACCTCGGGTTCGTGGATGTGGATGATGTTCCACCGCAACGCCTATGTCCCGGGCGACAGTTTCTCGTGGGCCAAGTGGTGCACGCCGTCGCGTAACCTGACGAAGGCTTACGACGCCGAGGGCGACACCGAGCGCAAGAATGCGTCGGTCGTCTACGACGAATGCGGCTGGTCGTACCACTATCCGAGCGACGAATACGCTTTCATGCACAAGTTCCCGACCAACGTGACCCCGGTTTACCTGATGCGTCTGGCCGAGATCCGGCTCCTGCATGCCGAAGCGCTGGCCAATACGGACGATCCGGGAGGCGCCGCCGACATCGTGGACGAGATCCGCGGCCGCGCCGGCATTGGCAAGCTGACTGCGGCGCAGCGCGCGTCGGCCGACCTGATGCGCGAAGCCGTGCTCCACGAACGCCGTCTGGAACTGGCCATGGAGGGCTTCCGCTGGTTCGACCTGATGCGTTACGGCGACGACTATTCGAAACTGTTCGAAATCTGCGACGGCGTCAACATCAAAGGCTCGGCGTCCTACGACTCCTACTTCCAGACCCGCCGCGCGATGAACGACAACCGCGTGCTGATGCCGGTGCCGACTTCTGTGCTGGAGGATAACACCAACATCGAACAAAACCTGGGCTATTAACCTTAAAATTGCGATTCTGCCATGAAATTCACGATCAATAACAACCTGCGCCTGCTGACCTGCCCGCTGCTGCTCGCCGGAGCCGTATGCTGTTCCAGCGGGAACGACGGCGACACGCCGGCTCCCGGTCCTGGCCCCGATCCCTCGCCCGTGACGGGCGATGTTCTCGCCTACGTCACCTCGGCCGACGGCAACCGCCTGTTCACGGAGGAGGGACTCGACTATTCAAAGGTCTCGATGTCGCCCTACCGGGTCACGATCGACCCCTCGACGACCTACCAGACCGTCGACGGTTTCGGCCCGGCCATCACCGGCGCCACGTGCTACAACCTGCTGCAAATGTCGCAGGCCGACCGCACGGCGATCCTCCGGAAGTGCTTCGACCCCGAGACCGGAGCCGGTTTCAGCTTTATCCGCGTGCATATCGGCGGCTCGGACTTCTCGATGGGCGAATACACCTGCTGCGACCGGGAGGGCATCGAGTTCTTCGCCATTCCCGCCGTGGAGAAGGAGGGCATCTTTCCGGTGCTGAAAGAGATTCTGGAGATCAATCCCGAAATCAGGATCATGGGTTCGCCGTGGTCGTGCCCCAAATGGATGAAGGGCACGGTCGCCGACCCCTCGAAACCCTACGATTCGTGGACCGGCGGGCGTCTCAATCCCGCCTATTACGACGATTACGCCGAGTATTTCGTGCAGTGGGTGACCGAGATGGAGGAGAACGGATTCCCGATCTACGCCATCACGATGCAGAACGAGCCGCTGAACAAGGGCAATTCGATGTCGCTCTACATGCCGTGGGAGGATCAGCTGGCCTTCGTCAAGAAGCTCGGCCCGGCATTCCGCAAGGCGGGCATCGACACCAAGATTCTCTGCTACGACCACAACTACAACTACGACAACGTCGCCGGCCAGCAGAACTACCCGCTCAACATCTACGCCGACGCCGATGCTGCGCAGTGGGTCGATGGCTCGGCCTGGCACAACTACGGGGGCAGCGTGAGCGAGCTGGACAACATCCGCGCCGCCGCGCCCGACAAGACGATCTACTTCACCGAGGCTTCGATCGGCACGTGGAACTACAATTTCGAGAGCTGCGTGATCGACGACTTCGAGTCGATCTTCCTGGGGACGCTGAGCCGCTACGGCAAAGGGGTTCTGCTGTGGAACCTGATGCTCGACGACAAGGGCGCTCCGAACCGTCCCGGAGGCTGTACGACCTGCTACGGGGCCATCGAGATCAGTTCGTCGGATTACAAGACGCTCAAGTACAACAGCCACTATTACGACCTGGCCCAGTGCGCCAAGGTCATCCGGCCGGGTGCCGTGCGCATCGGCGCGTCGGGTTACACGGCGTCGGGGCTGACCTACCTGGCCTTCCGGAATCCCGACGGATCGAAAGCCTTCGTGGCGCTCAACAGGAGCGCCGGCGAACAGACCGTCGCCGTGTATGAAAACGCCGACCGTTCGTTCAAATACACCATCCCGGCCAAGTCGATCGCCTCGTTCCGCTGGGGCGCCGGAGCCGAAAACTAACCTTTAAAATTCGCAGAACATGAAAACGCTGAAATACATCGCACTGTCGCTGCTCGTCGCTGCCTCGACGACGGCGTGCAAGGACGATCCCGAACTGCTCACCACCGACGTCGGTCCCGAGATGACCATCGTTTCGGCCGATGCGTCGGGCGTCTACGGCGGCAAGGTCGACTTCGAGGTGACGATGACCGACCGCTATGCGCTCTCGACGCTCAAGGCGCAGGTATTCTTCGACGACGAGATGGTCGCCGAGGAGGTGATCCGCACCAAAAGCGACGGAACCTACACGGGGGCTGTGACGCTTCCCTTCTACAAGAACATTCCCGACGGCGAGGCCACGCTGCGCTTTGTGGGGCAGAACGTGCGCTTCGGAACGACGACCGTCGACCGGCCGCTCGCCGTATCGCGCCCCAAGCCCGCCTACCTGACGTTCTTCCTCGATGACGCGGAGTACCGCATGGAGCCTACGGGAAACGACTACGAATACGCCGTGACGGACGAGTTCCCGCAGAAGCCGCAGGGCTACATCGCGACGCCCGAACTCGACGCCGCTGGCTCGGTGGTGACCTTCGGCTACGACTCCGGGGCCGGCGGCATCGTCTCCGATTCCACCGACGCCATTCCCTTCGCCAATTCGAATGCCGGGGAGTTCACGATCACCTTCAACCTGCTGACCTTCGAGGGGTCTCCTTTCATCAAGCTGCTCTTCGGCGAGACGGAGATGACGATGGTCGACAATGACAATTACAGCATCGTCACCACGCTGACCGAGGGCCGGACCTACACGCTGACGGGCGTTTCGGACTTCGCTGACTGGGATGTGGACCGCGACTTCTTCGAACGCGCCGATGTTTCCGATCCCGAGACGCTGACCTTCCTGCCGATGACGGGCATGTACAAGGTGACGGCCAATTTCAAGCACCGCTACCTGAAGATCGAGGCCATGAAGTCGGCGACGGAGCTTGCCACGCTCAACGACGACGGTTCGGGAGCCATCTGGGCCATCGGCGGCATGGAGGTCGGCAAGCCGACGCTGAAAAACGCCGCCAGCTGGAGTCCCGAGGACGGGGGCTTGTGTCTGGCGCGCGTCGCCGACAAGAAGTACCAGCTGACGCTCGTTGCGGGAATCTCGCTCAACGCCTCTTCGTTCGACTTCAAGTTCTTCCACCAGAAGACCTGGGGCGGGGAATTCGGCGGCAAGGACATTTCGACCGCGAGCGATTTGGTGAAGATCAGCGATTCGGGCAACCTGGGCCTGGTGGAGGGCAAGACGCTCGACCTGGGCGGCATCTACCGCTTCACGGTGGACATCACGGGCGGCAATACGGCGGCCGTGCTGACCGTCGAGAAGGTGGGCGAGCAACAGCTTCCGCCGGCCGACATCACTGTCAACGGAACGCCGATGGCTCAGCTCGACGTGGACAACTACCAGCTGGACCTCGACCTGACGCAGGGCCAGACGCTGACGCTGGGCGGCGCCGACGCCTTCACGCCGGCGTGGATCAATCCCGACTTCTTCGAGGCGGCCTCCGCGACGAGCGTCAAGCTGGTCCCCGTCACGGGCAAATACCGCATCACGGCCAATCTGGCGACCCGGGTGATTGATGCGCTGGTGCTCAACGCCGACGGCTCGGGGCTTGCCACGTTGAGCGACGACGGCCACGGGGCGGTCTATTTCATCGGCTACGGCATCGGTTCGCCCGCGGCCGTGAACGAACCGGGCTGGACCACCGAAAAGGGCGTCTGCGTGCCCGAATCCGCTCCCGGCATCTACACGATGACGGCCCAGGCGGGTCTGGAAGGCAGCACGACCCTCGGACAGCGTTTCCGCGTGAGCGGCTGGAGCGGCAAGTTCTTCCGGAACCGCGGCTGGGACGGTCTGGGAGCCTTCACGCTGGCGCCGGGCGCCGAGGTGTTCTTCTCGATCGCCGGGGACGGCAACATCGAGATCGCCTCGGGAGTCACCCTTGAGGAGGGCGCGACCTATCGTCTGACACTCGACGTGACGGCGGGAAAAGACAACCCCGTTTTGTCGCTGGTTAAGAAATAATCGTTAATTTTGCAAACGGAGTGCGCGGCCTCTCGACTGTGCACTCCGTTTGTGAATATGCACTAATCCATTCCAGACATGAAAAATAAAATTCTGTTGAAGAGTCTCGCCGGGCTGTGCGCCCTGGCGGCGGTCGCCTGCGGAGGCGGGCCGGGGCCGCAGCGCAGCGTCGCCGTCTACCTCGACGAGTCGCAGCCGATCGAAAAGCGGGTCGAAGACGCCCTTTCGCGCATGACCCTCGAAGAGAAG